>OFHA01000511.1_pt1 | contig 33655 bp, 26 predicted proteins | sample 1521891 | NCBI WGS metagenome assembly OFHA01 (sample SAMEA3504089, study PRJEB24116) | mouse gut metagenome | biome: mouse gut; feature: mouse-associated habitat; material: faeces | place: Denmark | collected 2011
AGCCTGCGCCTTCTGTCAGAGCTGCTGGAAAAGCACCATGGAAAAAAAGCAATTCTTCTGATTGACGAATATGATGTGCCTCTGGCAAAGGCATTTGCAAACGGCTATTATGACCAGATGGTGCTGTTTATGCAGAGCCTGTTCGGACAGACATTAAAGACGAATCACAGCCTGCAGTTTGCAGTACTGACCGGATGCCTTCGCATTGCAAAGGAAAGCATTTTTACAGGGCTGAATAACCTGAAAGTGTTTTCCGTTACAGATGCCCGGTTTGATGAATATTTCGGTTTTACAGACCAGGAAGTCAGGGAATTGCTGGAATATTATGATTTATCCGATGCCTATGAGGATATCCGGGAGTGGTATGACGGGTATCAGTTTGGAAATAAGCATATTTACTGTCCATGGGATGTACTTAATTACTGCGACCTGCTATGTTCAGACAGCAGTGCAGCGCCCCAGGATTACTGGTCAAATACGGGCAGCAGCGATGTAATACGTCATTTTCTGGAAAAATCCAGGAAAGGAACGGCAAAACAGGAAATTGAGCGTCTGGTTGCAGGGGAGGCGGTGAAAAAGAAAATCCGCCAGGATTTGACGTATCAGGATTTATACCGTTCCATGGAAAATATCTGGAGCGTTTTATTTACGACAGGATATCTGACACAGAAGGGAAAACCGGATGGAGACCTGCTCTGGCTTGCGATACCAAATATGGAAATCCGCAGGATATTTACAGAGCAGATTATGGAGCTTTTTAAAGAAAGCGTCCAAAAAGACGGCGAATCAGTGGAAAAATTCTGCGATGCGCTGAAAAACGGGGATGTACAGGGTGTAGAGGAGCAGTTTGGCAGGTATCTGAAAAAGTCTGTCAGCATCCGGGACACGTTTGTAAAAAAGCAGATGAAGGAGAACTATTACCACGGAATTCTGATGGGGCTGCTTGCATACAGGGAATCCTGGGCTGTTTTTTCCAATCAGGAGTCTGGCAGGGGTTACAGCGATATTCTTATCGAAATCGAGGATGAGGAAACCGGAATTGTCATTGAAGTAAAATACCCGGATGGCGGCAGCCTGGAACAGGGATGCCTGGATGCACTGCATCAGATAGAAGAAAACCGGTATGAGGAGAGGCTTTTGGATGATGGGATGCACAAAATCATAAAATATGGCATTGCGTGCCACAAAAAACAGTGCAGGGCTGCAATGGCGCGCTAATCCATAAAGCAGAAAAGCCCCCGGGCAGTACGCTGGAAAACAGTGTGCTGTCCGGGTTTTTTTTATGCATAAAGCTGCTGATGCTTTTGTATTTTTATGCTGCTTTTGCCCTGACAGAATACAGAATCTTTTCGTTGCAGGCAATGGCTGCGGATGGTATACTAATACCAAAACAGCGCTGCAGGCAGAAATGGCTGGAAAATGCAGGTATGGAGAGAGTATGCGGTATAGGATATACACAAAGAGACTGATGTATGAAATTGAGATTCATGGAAAGTATACAGTTTTATGCGGGGATTCCGGTGGCGGGAAAAGTGTTCTGTATGAGATGATTGCTGCGAAAAATTCTGGAAACCGTGCGGTTCATATTGAAGTATATGATAATGGGATGTGGAAGCCGGCCAGTGTATCGTTTTTTGCAGTTGCACAGAATGATGCATGGCTGGAGTTTCACCATGAAAAGGATGGCTCTGTCTTTGTAGTGGATGAGGACGCTGCTGTGTTTAAGCACAGGGACGCTGCCAGTGTTTTTAAAAAGAGCAGGCATCCATTTTTGCTGATTACCAGAAAGAACCTGGATTACCTGCCGGTTTCTGTTGAAAATATTTATCATTTGCGTAACGAAGGAAAGAACCATTTTTTTGAAATTTCCAGCCGGTGCCACCGCATCGCCGTCAATATTTCGCCCTACACGGGCACGAAATATAAATATACAATCCCAATATTTTCACTTTTGGACGGATGGAGTACTAAAATATAGCCAGAAAATATATAGACTGGAAATTTGCCAGTATCTGTTTCGGGAAATCGCATGACCGTGTAACAGGTATTGGTATTTTTATTTTCGAAGTGATACATGAATTCTATGGCCAGAATAAAAATGACTTTTGGATAACATTTTGTTATAAATTGTTATCTGAAAGTATTCTATCTCAAAATTCTTTTTTTTGCAACAGAAAAGATAAAATTGTTAATAATTACTAAATATCTCTTTTCTATCAAGCCCTTTTCCAACGATATTTGTGAAAATTTTATGAAAAATCAGACTTTATCTATAATCTTATGATGAAAGAAAAGATAAATATCAGCAAAAGAAAACGGAGAGCTGCATAGAGTCCTAAAACCCGGAAAACCCTTATAAAACAGGGGATTCCGGGTTTTTTTATGCAGTATTTTACATAACAGTTTATAACAAAATGTTATGCAAAACGACTATCGTCCAAATGGCGGCATCGGAAACAGGGTGCTGCCGCAACGGGCTGATTCCATGACAGGGGCAGGAGGAGCGTATGCGGGAACTGGATTATGGAAAAATGGGAATGAGAATCCGCCAGGTGCGAAGGGCCAGGGGCTGGTCGCAGAGTGAGCTGGCTGAAAAGTGCGGCATCAGCATGTCATTTCTGGGACATATTGAGCGCGGGAGCAGGATTATGAGCATGGAGACGTTTGCAAATATCTGCACGGCGCTGGATTCCGGGGCAGATGAGCTGCTCTGGGGCGTGGCCGGGGCGGAATCGAAGGCTGTGCTGGATATGTGGAATCTGCCGGATAAGGGAAAGCGTAAGCATGAACAGATAGAAACGAATAAAAAAGCTGCTGAAACACAGGAGAAAGAACCGGAGAAAAAGGCATGCGAAAAAAAGGCTTTGGACAGCTATGCGATGTATGTGCAGATTATGAAGTCAGTGGCGGAGATTATGAATGGGGCGTAATGAAAAAATCAAAACAGGCATACCAGTACACAGCATTATGAAAGCGTGTGGAAAAGAAATCTGTACACAGGCATGTGTATGGCCTGTATGAAACGAGAATAGAAAAGGATAACAGAATAGAATGGATGAGAAGTATTCCTGGAAACGGACAGAAGATATGGAAATTGACCTGGCAGACCTGCTGCGCAGGCTTTTGGGGCAGTGGAAGCAGATTATGTTATGCGCACTGGCATTTGCCGTGCTTGGTGCAGGCTTTGGCTATGTAAGAAACAGGCGCAGCATGGGCATAGAACAGGAAGGACTGGCACAGCAGGACACGCTTACAGAAAAAGAATTACAGGATGCTGCGTCGGCCGCAGCGCTTGCAGATGAGACAGCGGGACTGGAAGAATATCTGGAGCACTCTGTGCTGATGCAGGCAGACCCATACCATAAACAGAAGGTTACATTGCTTTACAGTATCAGCCAGGCAAAACGAAATACGGTACAGACAATTACGGAAGCTTACCTGAGTTTTCTGGTGCATGGCGGAATGGCAGAATCACTCCAAAAATCTGGAGACAGGGAATGGAACATGGATAAAAGCTATCTGGCGGAGCTGGTAACGGCTTATCAGAAAACATACGGCCTTCCTTACCAGATAGCAGCAGACAGCACAGAGGCAGACAGCTTGCAGGCAGAAGCACTGTTTTATGTTGAAATTACCGGCCGGGATGCAGGAATGGCCAGGAAGCTGGCTCAGGCAGTGCAGTCTGTGCTGAAACAGCATCAGGATATTGTAACAGATACTGCCGAAAGCCACAGGCTGGAGCTGGTAAGCAGCCAGGAAAGTGTGCAGGCAGACACCGGCCTGCAGGCACAGCAGCATGATAAGCGGGCACAGCTTGTATCTGCGAAGGACAGCCTGAGAGCTTCTGTTGGGACGTTTCGCAAAGAGCAGCTTGCGGTATTTCAGGAAATGACTGGCAGCAGTGTGATGCTGGAAAATATGCTGGAAGATATACAGGAGGGACTGGAAGAAGATTCCATAGGAAGTTTATCCGGAATCAGCCTGAAATATGTGCTGGCAGGGCTTTTTGCGGGTATCTTTGTATTCTGCGGCATATCTGCCTGTGCGTACCTTCTTTCCGATACCGTAAAGAGCACCGGGGAAATGAAGGAAATATATACATTTCCGTTTTATGGAAAGATTTCCCTGAAGGCTTCTGAGAAAAAACGTGTGCGCAATCCGAAGATGCGCGGGCAGGATGCTGCAGGAGCCGGAAAAGAGCAGGATGTCCTGGAACAGGAAAAAGCACAGGTGCTTAACCGGCTGCGGCTTGCGTGTACAAAACAGGGGATTACGAAGCTGTATGCAGCATCTGATTTTACATTGGATAGCAGGGAACGGGAATGTCTGGAAAAGATGGCTGCACAGTTAAAAAACTGGGGCATTGAGCTGCATCCTGCAGAACATGCCAGTCAGGATGCAGCTGTCTGGGATGCGCTTGCTTCGGCAGGGAATGTGCTGCTTGTATGCAGGATAGGAACGACGACGCACCAGGCTGTGGATGAAGCAATGGAATTTTATCTGGAAAATGGGATTTCTGTGGCTGGTGCCATGGCGTTCTGATAATAATGGGAGTATGTATGAAGGTTCTTTTATTGAATGCAAGCCATAATGACCTCGGGCTGATACGCGGCCTGAAAAAACTTGGCGCGCAGATTGTGGTGACTGGAAAGATGCCGGGACTGATTGGAGCAAAATACTGTGACAAATATATTCAGGCGGATTATTCAGACATGGAAAAAATACTGGAAATAGCAAAGGAAGAACATGCTGACCGGATATGTCCCTGCTGTAATGATTATGGCGTTTATACGGCTGCCTATGTGGCGGAAAAGCTTGGCCTGCCCGGGCATGATTCCTATGAGACTGTCTGCAGGCTGAATCATAAAGATAAATTTAAAAAGCTGGCACGAGAACTGGATTTGATAACGCCATGGTCAGAAGCATTTACCGATACTGCACAGGCAGAACGTTTTTTAAAAACAGTGAAATATCCGGTTATGGTTAAACCCTCTGACGCAAGTGCAGGAAACGGAGCTGCAAAAGCGGAAAATCTGGAAGAAGCATGCCATGCGGTTTCACAGGCATTTGGATTCAGCAGGAAGCATGCCATTGTAATTGAACAGTATGTGTCAGGCTCCCAGCATGGATTCAGCACGTTTCTGGTCAGGGAAAAAGTCATGGCTTATTGTTCGAATAATGAATACTCTTTTGTAAATCCATACCGGGTCGAAATCGATACATTTCCGGCAGATGGATATGAGAAAGCAGCTGAGGTACTGATTCCGGAAATAGAAAAAATTGCACAGACGCTGCATTTAAAAGACGGTATTTTTCACCTGCAGTATATGTTATCGGATGAAAAGCCGCAGATTCTTGAAGTTATGAGAAGGGCTGTTGGAAATATGTATTCGGTTCCGGCAGACCAGCTGACGGGGATTTCCTGGGATTACTGGGAAGCAAGGGCAAGGTGCGGCATGGACTGCTCGGATTTTCCAGTGCCAGTCAGACAGCATGGATATTTTGCTTATAAGGCAGTTCTCGGCAGCAGGGATGGTGTTATCAAAAGGATTGAGATTCCGCAAGATTATGATAAGTACTTATTCGGCCAGTGCATGATAAAAAAGCCGGGAGATGTGATACGCGATTATAAATCTGACCCGGCCGGATTTCTGTTTTTTATGTTTCAGTCCGCAGAGGAGATGCAGCGTGTGCTGATTGAGGAATACCGCTGTGATTTGATTCAGATGGAATAGAAGTTTTATAGAAGCTTTTTTGTAGAAACTTTTATAGAAACTTTTTATAGAAGCTTGGCGGAGAATAAGCAGCATTTGCTGATGGAGGAAATGCTATTTTGGATTTGATTCGAATGAAACAGCAGCAGATTCAGGATAACAGGGGGTGATGGCATGAACAGCAGAAAAGAAATCTGCATAGGAATGGCAGGAGCTGGCAGGGCGGCGCAGCTGCATTTAAATGCGCTGCAAAGATATACAGGCGTGCCTGTCTGCTGCAGGCATGTGGCAGCAAGGCGGTTTGAACAGGTAAAACGGTTTCAGGAAAGATATGGCTTTCAGAAAGCAAGCCTGGATTTTGAGGATTTGCTGAGAGATGAAGAAATTGATGTCATCGATATCTGCACGCCGCCATATGTGCATGAGGATATGATTGTACGCGCGCTTCATGCGGGTAAGCATGTAATCTGTGAAAAGCCTTTGAGCGGTTACTTTGGACAGGACGGAGATGAAGAACCGGTAGGGCTTAAGGTGCCAAAGGACAGAATGTACGAAGAACTGGTAAAGTCACTGGACAGGCTGAAAGCAGAAGTGGAAGCTTCGGACAGGAAGTTTATGTATGCCGAAAATTTTGTATATGCGCCGGCAGTTACGAAAGCGGCTGATATTATCCGGAAAAAGAAAAGCAGAATTCTTTACGCAAAGGGAGAAGAAAGCCTGAAAGGTTCCAGCTCGCCTGTGGCAGGGGAGTGGTGCAAAACAGGCGGCGGCACATTTATGCGGACAGGCGCACATCCGCTGTCTGCGATACTGTGGCTGAAAAATATAGAGGCACAGGCAAGGGGCGGAGAAATTACAATAAAGTCGGTTTTTGCAGACATGGGCATGGTCACGCAAATGCTTACACCGTATGAACACAGGCATATTGCAGCACAGCCGTTTGACGTGGAAGACTGTGCAACCGTAATCCTGACATTTTCGGATAACACGCGGGCAGTTGTCATTGCGACGGACACACTGCTTGGGGGAAGCAGGAATTATGTGGAGCTTTACTGCAACGATGCGGTTATTAACTGTAAGCTGACACTGCATGACATGATGGAAACATATTTTCTGGATGAAGACAGGCTGGAAGACGTGTTTCTTTCTGAGATGCTGCCTGCAAAGACAGGCTGGAATAAACCGTTTCTGGAAGATGAGATTATCAGGGGCTATACCGATGAAATGCGTGATTTTATGGAAGCCATTTATTTTGACCGGCAGCCAAAAGCAGGATTCCAGCTTGCCTATGATACGGCAAAGCTGATTTATGCAGCATATAAGTCAGCGCAGCTTGGCGTGGCGGTCGAGCCATAAATTATATTTGAGACAGCAGGAAATGACAGGATAAAGAGTAGAAATGCGGGGAATCAGGCTGATGATAATGAAAAGAAAGCTTCCGCAGGCAGAAGAACTGAAAGAAAAGTTTCCCCTAAAGGATGTACTGAAACAGAAGCGGGAGAAATGTCTCGGGGAACTGAAAGCTGTTTTAGAAGGCAGCGTGCAAAAGAAGATTGTCTGTATCGGGCCGTGTTCAGCGGATAATCAGGCTGCGGTTCTTGACTATATGCATCGTCTTGCCAGGCTGGCTGAACGGGTAAGCGAGCGGCTGCTGATTATTCCAAGAGTCTATACAAGCAAGCCGAGAACGAATGGGACAGGATATAAAGGGATGCTGCACAGGCCGGATGCGGGACGGCAGGAAGATAATATCAGCGATGGCATTTTGGCAATGCGAAGGCTCCATCTGAGTGTGATTCAGGAAACAGGTTTTTTCTGTGCGGATGAAATGCTTTATCCAGAAGCGTTTTATTATATTTCTGACCTGCTGGCATATGCAGCTGTTGGGGCAAGGTCTGTAGAAAACCAGCAGCACCGGCTGTCTGCAAGCGGCCTTGATATGCCAGTTGGGATGAAAAACCCGGTAAGCGGTGATGTGGAAGCCATGCTCAATGCGCTGCAGGCTGCACAGCATGCGCAGTCGCTGCTGCATCATGGCTGGGAGTGCTCTGCAAAAGGCAATCCATACGCACATGGCATTTTGCGCGGCTATCTTAACAGCAGCGGAGAGCCAAGGCCGAATTATCATTATGAAATGCTCTGTGATATCCATGACAGGTACACAGAAAGAAACCTGATGAATCCAGGGGTTTTGATAGACTGTAATCACAGCAATTCCAGAAAACGCAGCGATGAGCAGGTGCGGATTGCAAAAGAAGTGTTTTATAACTGCAGGCACAATCCTGGCCTTCACCGGTTTGTCAAAGGGCTGATGATAGAAAGCTATTTGGAGGATGGTGCGCAGATGGCCGGGGAAGGGATTTATGGAAAATCTATTACAGACCCGTGTCTTGGCTGGGAAAAAACAGAACGCCTGATGCTGGAGCTGGCAGAGATGGTGCAGTTTTAAAAATGGGAGATAGAAAGCAATGGACGGCAGAATTCGGATAGCAGAAAAAGAAAATGATATTGAAAGCAGGGCTGTGAAAGCGTATCAGAATGGAAAAAAATTATATATATATGGATGCGGGGAAATAGGAAGGATTCTGGAAACGAGGCTGCGCAGCTCAGGATGCAGGATAGAGGCTTTTACAGCAGACCGGAATTATTTTGTGCAGGGACAGCTGGTACAGGATATCCCGGTAATCTGTACCAGCGATGTGCTGGTACAAAAAGAAGATGCAGCAGTCATTATCGGACACCGCAGGCAGAAGCCCTGTATGGATTGGGGGGGGGCAGGAATGGAAGTGATAGATGGTGATATTTTTTCTATGCATTCCTGTGACAGCAGCGGCCAGCTGGATTATGAATTTGTAATGCAGCATCTGGACAGGTTTCAGCAGACCTGTGATTTGCTGGAGGATGATAAAAGCAGGCGGTGCCTGGAAGCTTATTTAAACCAGAAAATCAGCGGTAAATTTGAATATCTGAAAGACTGTTATGAAGATAATCAGTATTTTGATAAAGAACTTGTTGATTTTTCCAGAATCAGGACACTGGCAGACTGTGGCGCGTATGATGGGGATTCTTACCATTCCTTTCGTAAAAATTTTAAGGAGAATACGGGCAGGGAATATGAAGGAAGGGCATATCTGCTGGAAACAGACCCGGATAATTATAAAAAACTGAAAAAGAATTGTGAAAACTGGAAAAACAGCTATGCATTAAACACAGGAGCATGGGATAAAAGAGCAGTCCTGAAATTTGCGGGCAGGGGAACATCAGGCGGAATCAGCAGTAATGGAAGTATTTTCGTAAATGTGGACAGCCTGGACAGCCTTGTGGAAGGGGAGCTGGATTTTATTAAAATGGACATCGAAGGAAGCGAATACCGTGCCCTGTCAGGAGCCGGGCGGCAGATAAAAACATATCATCCCATTCTGGCAGTCTGTGTCTATCATAAAAAATGGGATTTGATTGAAATTCCGCAGCTGATTCTTTCGTTCTGCCCGGAATATAAGTTTTATTTAAGGGCGTATTCAAGGTATTGTCAGGAGCTGGTTTTGTATGGGATATATGGCGGGAGAAGGAAATGAGATTTTATTTGACAGAAAAGAAAATAGAACAGAAAGCAGAAAAGGAAAAGTTCTGATAATTGCGTCTGTAGCTTCTATGATTGACCAGTTCAACATCCCTAATATCCAGCTGCTGATTTCCATGGGGTATCAGCCGGATGTAGCTTGTAATTTCAAAAAGGGAAGCACCTGCAGCAATGAAAAAATAAAAGAGCTTTTGGGTTTTCTGGAACAGCTTCATGTGGACTGCTACCAGATAGATTTTGAACGGACTCCGTATGCAGTGGGAACAGCTTTCAGAGCATACTGGCAGCTGGAAAGCGTGATGAAGGGAACGGCCCGGACTGTTTCTGGAAAGCGTTTTCATAATGCAGGAGAGCCATACGGATTTATTCATGCACACAGTCCGGTTGGAGGGATGCTTGGAAGGATTGCGGCAAAGCAGAACCATGCCAGAAGCGTATATACGGCACATGGATTTCATTTTTATTCTGGTGCACCATTGAAAAACTGGCTGCTGTACTATCCGGCAGAATGGGTCTTTAGCTGGATTACGGATGTTCTTGTTACGATTAACCGGGAAGATTACATAAGGGCAGTAAAGAAGCTTCATGCAAAGAAAACGGTATACATTCCGGGAATCGGGGTAGATACAGAAAAATTTGCAGTCATGAAAATGAAGACGGAGGCAAAACGCAGGGAATTGGGACTGCGGAAGAATGATATTCTGCTGCTTTCAGCAGGTGAGTTAAATGAAAATAAAAACCATGCATCTGTAATCCGGGCGCTGGCACTGCTGAAAGGGGAATCTTTTTTTGCACGCCTGCAGTATTTTGTCTGCGGAACAGGAACAGCCAGACAGAAACGGGAGCTGGAAGTACTTGTGCAAAGGCTCGGGATATCCGGTCATGTCCGGCTGATGGGATTTCGGAAAGATATTGCAGAGATTTATGGATGTGCAGATATTTTCATACACCCGTCGATAAGGGAAGGACTGCCAGCTGCTTTGATGGAAGCAATGTCAGCAGGGCTTGCAGTTATCTGCTCAGATATTCGCGGAAATACAGACCTTATCAAAAATCGCGTAAATGGATTAATCTGCACAATGGAAAAAGACGAAACCGCGGGACTGATAAAAAAACTGGTTTGTGATGAACGGCTGCGCAAGTACCTGGGAACAAATGCAGCCTGGGATATCCGGAGGTTTGATATTTCAAGAGTAAATTTTTATATGAAAGAACTGTATGGAAAAATAGGAAAAGTATCGCAGGCTGGCAGTAATCACGAAACGGGTTTTATGAATGGCTATGGAGATAAAGAAATGAAAATACATGAAAATTGTCTGGTATCGGTAATCATTGCCTGTTATAACGCTGCAGGCTGTCTGGATGCCTGCCTCAAATCGCTGTCAGCACAGACATATCAGAACATAGAAATCATTATATGTGATGACTGTTCCACGGATAAAAGCCTGGAAAAGCTGAGGAACTGGGAACGCAGGGACAGCAGGATTATGGTTCTGCACAATAAGCAGCATCTGTATGCAGCAGAAACGAGGAACCGGTGCATTGCAAAAAGCAGCGGGGAATTGATAATGATTCAGGATATTGATGATATCAGCAGGCCGGACAGAGTGGAACGGCTGATAAAAGCTTTTAGGCAGGAAACGGCCGATTTTATCAGCAGTGCCATGGGTGCATTTGATAAAAACCCGTCACGGCCTTTTCAGATAATGAGGCAGAAAAAGGAATATCCGGAAAAAACAGATTTTATGTGGAATCTGCCGTTTTTTCATCCGGCTTCCATTTTTACAAGAGCATGCATTCTGGATGTCTGTGGCTACCGGGACGCAGAAGAAACACGCAGGGGACAGGATTATGATATGTTTATGCGGCTGTATGCCAAAGGCTATCATGGCAGAAATATCCGTGATGTACTCTATTTATACCGGATGGACCATGCAAATATCAGGCGCCGGACGTTGCAGGCCAGAATAGGAGAATATAAAATCAGGAAAAGGGGATTTCAGGAACTGGGGCTTATGCCGTGGGCATTTCCTTTTCTGTTCAAGCCGTTTGCTGCACATGCAGTCCAGATGGTAAAGTATGCAGCATTCCGGGGGTCCAGATGAGGATAAAGATAAGCAGAAATGAACTGATTGTCTGTATGATTCTGACAGCTCTTTTAGGGGAGTTTCATTTTCTGGGACTGTGGCAGGCGGATGCTGTATACAGGAAAGCCATTATGTTTGCAGCAGTTCTGGCTGCGGCTGGATTATGCATCGGAAACCGCCAGGCATGCAGCATGATATTTCGAAAGCATATGCATGTAGTTATATATACATGTGCTGTACTTGTTTATGTTTTTGTCATACAGCTTTTACGGTTTGTTTTTTATAGTACAGATGTATCTTTTTATGAATATATAGCTGATGCCGGGCGTTTTGCTTATGTGGCTGCGCTGATACCGCTTGTCTATGTGTTTGAAAGCAAAAGGCTGAGCAGGATGTTCTGGAAAGGATTTAAAGCGATTGCATTTGCGCAGATTCTGATTGGGGAAATACAGGATATGGTTTTGCGGTTTACAGGGATAAATTTCCTAAACGGCAAAACAAGCTGGCGGGGCGGCAGGCTTGGAATTATGATAATTGTTCCGATTATTTATATTCCAATGATAGCAGCGCTGGAAAGCCTGATTAATAAAAAATCAAAAAACAAACTGGCCGATATTCTGTTTCTGACAGCTGGTGTTCATTTTGGCATTTTTATTTCAAAAAACAGGGCCGGATTTCTTGCTTTTTTTGCAGCCGCAGCAGTTATGATTTTTACAGCAGCTGGCAGCCGTAACAGGATTTTATGGAATACCCTGATAGCTGTATCAGGAATGGCTGCTGCCGGATATCTTTTGCTGGGAGGATATCTGCACACCTTATTCAGTTTTTCCGGCGGGGAATTTGCAGCTTCCAATCATGGACATCTTGATGCCATCCGGGAATGCTGGGCGTATTTTAAACAGCATCCGCTGATGGGTGCAGGCTTTCGGCTGCGCTGGCCGGTTTCTTACTGCGATGCAGGATTTACCGGGCTTTTGGCAAATACAGGAATAGCCGCTGTTTTTATATTTCTGATTCCAGAATTAACAGCAGTCTGCAGGGTCATAAAAATAACCCTGCAGAAAAAGAAGCCAAAAGAAATGGAACTGTTTAAAGGATTTACGGTATTTGCATTTTTTACTGCGGTCACGCTGATTCTTACGGATGAATCAAGAATGATGGGATGGGTTGTCATCTATGCTTATATGTCCTATATATTGGCAAATCAGCCCCGCATTTTCCGCAGGCGGACTGTAAAAATAAGAATAGGAACAATGGAGACGGAAGGATGAATCAGACAGCAGGCAGAGGAATTTATTTCCTGAAAAATTATGGTGTGAAATATGTACTGGTTTCGGCTATCGACAGCATCGCTTTCCGGTATTTCAAAAACCTTGGACATATCATTATGCCTGTAAGAGCAGGGATGGTTAAAAAGTATTTGAAAAAGACATACCAAGAGGTTTTTGATAAATATTGCAGGAGCCAAAAGATGCGGGGGGGGGTAATTCCCGAAGAAGCTCCCATCTGGATATGCTGGTGGCAGGGAATCGGGGATATGCCGCCCATTGCAAAAGCGTGTCTAAGGTCCATCGAAACTCATAAGGGAAATCATCCAATCCGGTTTATAGATAAAAACAATGTCGGCAGATACATCGATGTTCCAGATTCTTTTATCCAGAAAGCAGAACGCGGCCATTATACAATTGCAAATTTTACCGACTGGCTGCGGACGTCCCTGCTGTACCGGTATGGGGGTATCTGGCTGGATATTACGACATGGATAAATGCAGATATCGATGACATCATTCAGGACAGGACTTTTTTTACGATACAGCATGGATTGTTTCACAGCTGGCATGTATGCCGTGGAAAATGGATGGTCGGATATTTTGCATGTGCAGCAGGGGATGCTGTGATGGAATTTGTTTCACAGATGCTGTACCGGTATATGGAAAAAGAAGAATACTGCATGTATTATCTGCTGACAGACTGTGTGCTTTCTCTCGGATATGACGAGATAAAAGCAGTCCGCAGGGAAATTGATGCAGTTGGAAAATGCTGCAGCGGACTGTTTGAAATGCAGCAGAAGATGAACCTGGAATATCAGCCGGAATTGTTTCGGATGAATGGGGACAACGCGGTGAATAAGCTTTCGTATAAAGGAAAGCTGAGAAAGCACACACAGAATAGAAAACTTACCAATTATGGATATTTAATCAAAACATATGCTGGGGATTGATGATGGAACAGGTACAGACAGGTTTTCTCATATTGCATTATAAAAATTTTGAGATAACGGACCGATGCATTTCTTCGATTCTGGATTTGGATGAAGGAGAAACAGCAAAAATTATCGTTGTGGACAATGGCTCCTGCAATGGTTCTGCAAAACGGCTCTCTGATAAATATGAGAATAATCCGATGATAGATATTTTAGTTCTGGAAAAAGGTAACGGGTTTTCCAGAGGCAACAATCTGGGATATGAATATATCAGGAAGCATTACTGCCTGGATTTTCTTGTAGCAGCAAATAATGACATTTTATTTACGCAGAAAGATTTTATTGCACTTGTAAAAAGCGAATACCGCAAATATGGATTTGTGATACTTGGAATGGATATGATAGATACCCGCAGCGGCGCACATTTAAATCCAAAATATAAAGCAAAATCAGCGCAGGAAATCCGGGAGTGGATAAGGCAGCTGGAATTGCGGAAGAAAAGAGGAAATGTACGTGCTGTCATGACGTATCTGTTTCAGCAGTCTGGGTGGTATCAAAAATATGTAAAGCACATTCGAAACCGAAGGCCGGATGTAAGCAGGCAGAGAAAGCTTTCATCCCGATATGCTGCAGACCGGGTTATTCAGGGCGGGTGCATGGTATTTTCAAAGTTATTTCTGGAAAAGGAAGAACATCTTTTCTGGCCGGAAACACAGTTTTACTGTGAAGAAGATATTTTATTTGAAAGAAGCAGGAAGCATGGATGGAAAATCCTGTATTCGCCGAAATTGTGTGTCTTACATGAACAGGGTGCGTCTTTTCGGGCAGACAGAAAGAGCATCCGGGAAAAGCTGATAGAGGGAATCAATTATAATCTGGCGTCTGCAAAAATATTATTGAAGGAATTGGAAGGCTGAGACGGGAATCGGAAATGGATATTGCGAAAGGAATCAGGAAAAAGAATATACTTGTTATCGGGGATATTATGCTGGACAAGTATTATATGGGAAACATACATCGAATTTCACCAGAAGCGCCGGTTCCTGTTTTTTTGAAAAAAGAAACCAGGTACAGGCTTGGCGGGGCGGCAAATGTAGCTTTGAATATTGCGGTAAACGGGCCGCAGGTATCTGTAATTTCTGCTGCAGGCAATGATGGACATGCCCGGATTTTAAAATCCTTAATGCAGCAGCATCATATTTCAACGCAATTTATCACAGACACAGACCGGCCGACCTGTGTCAAGACCCGTCTGCTGGCTGGAAATAACCAGCAGGTTTTGCGGATAGACACAGAAGAAGACAGTGAGTTTGATATGGATATGCAGAATAAAATGACAGACATATTAAAAAAGCATATTGGTACATATGACATTGTCGTTTTTTCAGATTACATGAAAGGGGTCCTTGCATATGATGCTGCCCGCAGAATGCTGGATATATGCCGACAGAATGGCGTAAAGACACTTGTGGATGTAAAGGATTCCAGAAGCAGAAAATATGAAAATGCATTTTTAGTAAAACCAAACCGGGAAGAACTGATGCGGCTGACTGGCATGCCGGCAGGAAACAGGCAGGAAGTCTGGGAAGCTGCTGTAAAATTAATGCAGGAGTGCCACAGCCAGTATGTGCTTGTAACATGCGGGGCACAGGGAATGGTCCTGGCCGGAAAGGATGGAACGCGCAGGTTTCTGGAAACAGCTGCCCGCGAAGTTTATGATGTGACAGGAGCAGGCGATACTGTGCTTGCATACATGGCAATGGGGCTTGCAGCAGGCATGAGTACCTGTGATGCCATGGAAGCTGCAAATGCAGCGGCAGGAATACAGGTTTCAAAGGCAGGAACATCAGCTGTAAAGGTGGAAGAAGTCAGGAATTATGTGAAAGGGAATATCCTGAATAAAAAAGATAAAATACTTGCCGCACAAGACATAGAAGAACTGGCAGAATACCGCAGGCGGAATCCAGATAAAAAGATTGTATTTACGAACGGCTGTTTTGATATTCTTCACATCGGGCATCTGCGGTATTTGAAACAGGCAGCGGGAATGGGGGACATCCTGATTGTAGGGCTGAACAGTGATAAGTCAGTCCGAAGGATAAAAGGAGAGAATCGTCCGGTGAATCAGGAAGCCGACAGGGCGGAAATGCTTTCCGGTTATTCGTTTATTGATTATATCGTTATTTTTGAGGAAGATACGCCGTTTCGGGTTATTGAAGCATGCCAGCCGGATATTCTTGTAAAAGGCGGGGACTACAGGGCGGATGAGGTAATAGGGGCACAGATTGTGAAACAGAGAGGGGGCCGTGTGGAGATTCTTCCATATATAAATGGGAAGTCCACATCCGGCATCCTGAAAAAAATAAATGGTGGAAATGAAAAAGGTGGCTGAAATTGGATACGGTACAGCAGAGAATACTGGAGAGCATACAGGTAAAGCAGAGAATGATGCAGAATACAGAGTTTACAGGCGGCGTGCGCAAAGCGGCAGATATGATAACCTGCTGCCTGAAAAATGGCGGAAAGCTGGTTTTAGCTGGAAATGGCGGTTCTGAATCCGATGCACTTCACTTTGCAGGTGAAATTACGGGCAGGTTTTTAAAGGAACGTGACCCATGGCCGGCCCTGGTGCTGGGAGCAGACCCGGCTACGATGACTGCCATTGCAAATGATTATGGATATGAAGAAACGTATGCGAGACAGGCAAAGGCTTTTGTAAAAAAAGGCGATGTCTTTATTGGAATCAGCACAAGCGGAAACAGCATCAATGTCATCAGGGCAATGGAAGCTGTTTATGGCACAGGCTGTAAAATGATTGCACTGCTTGGCAGGGATGGCGGGCGAATGAAGGCGATGGCTCATCAGGCACTGGTGATTCCTTCAGATGTTACAGCAAGGATTCAGGAAAGCCATATAACGGTTATCCATATTCTGTGTGAGCTGGTGGAAGAAGCAATGAACGGGGCAGAGAGAACAGGAAAGAACGGATATGAAGAACAGGAAGAATCGGAAGTTTTGTAAAAAACATAAAATGGTGGTTTGGCTGGCGGGACTTTTTCTGCCTGTACGAAAAAGCAGAAATCTTTTAATTCAGGACGGGCAGAATATCCTGATTGTTTATCCAAGGCGTATCGGGGACTGTGTAATGGCAATTCCGTTTTTAAAACATATCCGGGCACAGCATGATGTAAATCTTACGATTGCAGGGCCGGGGTATTTCCGGGATATTCTCAATGGACAGAATTTATATGACGAATTTGTGGATTTTGGAGCATGTGCAGGCCCTTTAAGCGGAAACGAGTGGCTGCGGCATAGAAAAGAAATAGCGCAGGCCAGAAAAAAAATAAACCGGAAAAAATATGATATTGCGATAGAACCGTTTGGAGAGTGCTTTGCATCTGTATTTATGCGTATGTGCAGGGCCAGATATTATGCAGGAATGAATATTGGCAGCCTGCACAGGCTATATAGTATATCTGCGGTTTATGATGATGACAGGCATATCACGGATAATATGCTGAACCTTTACCAGCAGTTAGGCGGTGTCAGGGATGAAGCACTGGCGTTTCCAAGTATTTATCCGTCTGATTCGTGGAAGAAGCTTGAACAGAGAATTGCAGATGCGAAAAACCTGAATGCTTTTACGGTTATCGGCATTCACTGCGGAGCAAGCACAAAACAAAAGCAGTGGACTGGCTATGCAGAACTGGCCAGGCTTTGTGCAGAAGGTATTAAAGATGCGTTTTTTATTTTATATGCAGATAAAGATAATATGCAGGGTATTCGAAAAATTATTTCCCAGCCCCAAATGCACGGACGCTATCTGGTTATCAGGAAAGGGCTGCGGGAATACACAGACTGCCTGAGGCTTTGCCATGTTGTTATCTGCAATGACAGCAGCTGTGGGCATTTATGCGCAGCACAGGGAATAAATACCGTTGTGATTTATGGGCCGTATCTTCCGGTAATGGGAACGCCGCGCGGGAATTGCAGTACAAGCCTGATTTCAAAAGACCTTCCCTGCAAGCCGTGCTCCTATTTTTCCTGCAAATATGGAAGCGACTATCGATGCCTGAAAGCAGTCAGGCCAAAAGAAGTATATCAGGAAGCAGTCAGGCTGTTAAAAGGGTCTGGCAGGTTACAGACAGCAGAGTAATCGGAATATGTGATATAAAATTATGAAAATAGGTTGGTGACTGAGATGGGTTTTTATAATGCAGCCAGAAAAATATACCATTTGTTAAGAAAAGCATGGAACAGATACCAGGCCGTTCAGATGAAAAGATATGCCAGGCGCGCAAAAAAGCTGATTCCATATTATCAGGATTCTATATCCATCCAGTGGCTGAAAGCAAGAATCAGCTATTCGGTAACAAAAAATCCGTGTGTGTTTGCAAAAACAGGGAAAAGCCTGGACGGTTACCAGAAATACCGCATAGATGAATTTTGCCCGGGGGGGGGTATGATTGCAGTTGTATACAGGAGTAAAGAAGACCTGATATACAGATATACCAGACAGGTATTTGAAATGAGTGATTTTCTAAAAAGCTGCCGTTTTCTGAGTGAAGCGGAATATAACAGCCGGCCGCAGAGCATGTTAAGACCAGGAGAAATACTGTTTCCTGCCATGGATAAGGAATGCATGAATGAATTTTTATTTGCGGCAAGAAAAAAAGGAGACTGGAATGCATTGGTTCTTCCACGCTACAGCATTCTTGCAGCTGCATCAGGATGGCAGTATTTTGATATGTTTGCACCTGTCAGCAATGAAATTGTTGTGGATGCGGGCAGCTTTGACGGACAGACAGAAAGTGAAATATTTAAATGGGGAGGCGAAAATATTCAAAAGATTTATGCATTTGAAGCAGACCCGGAAAACTGCACGCAGTGCAGGAGATATTTTGCAGACAATGGATTTGGCAGCAGAGTGCAGCTTGTGGAAAAGGGAGCCTGGAATAAGCGGGCAGTTATGTGGATAAAGAGTGCCCAGTGGAAAGCAGGGAGCACGGTCAGTGCAGAGGGTGATGTACAGATTGAACTTACCGATATTGACAGTGAAGTGGGAGATGACAAAGTTACATTTATAAAAATGGATATTGAGGGTGCAGAATTAAATGCCCTGAAGGGAGCATGTAAAACCATTCTGAAAAACAGGCCCCGGCTTGCTATCTGCATTTACCACAAACCGGAAGACATTTGTGAAATACCGGAATATCTGCTTTCCCTTGTGCCAGAGTACAGATTCTGGATAAGGCACTATTCTTCGAATGAATGGGAGACTGTATTATATGCGAAGTGCATGTAAATTTGTAACAGAAATTGCGGCAGTGCAGAGAAACCAGATTTTAGGGGACAAGTTATGAGAGAGTACAAAAACGTATCAGACAGCAGCATAAAGGTGAGTATTCTGTGCCTTACCTTTAATCAGAAAGCATATATCAGGGATGCACTGGATAGCTTTGTCAGCCAGATAACGGATTTTTCTTATGAAATTCTTGTGCATGATGATGCGTCAAACGATGGAACAAGAGAAATTGTGCAGGAATATGAAAGACGTTTTCCAGATAAATTCAGGCCGGTTTATCAGACAGAAAATCAGTATTCCAAAGGAGTTAATATTTTTGAAGAAATTCTGGTTCCAAGAGCCAGGGGAACATATCTGGCCGTATGTGAAGGTGATGATTACTGGACGGACAGAAAAAAACTGCAAAAACAGGCAGATTTTTTAGACAGGCATCCGGATTATTCGGCGTGTACGCATAGTACAAAAATCATAAACTGCATCAATGGGAGAGCCAGGATTTATCATCCGGCCAGGCATAGTTATACGCTGAAACCGGAGGATGTCATATTGTGGGACCGAAACTGCTTTCAGACATCCAGTCTGATGTACCGCAAATTGTATGCGTATAAACCGCGTGAAATGAATGCGGGTGAAGTAGGAGATTATCCATTGGCACTCTGGCTTTTGAGCCAGGGCAGGATTTATTACATGAAAGAGGTCATGTCGGTGTACCGGAAGATGGCAGCTGGTTCATGGTCAGAAAAACGGAATAAAATGAACCAGCTGGAAGCAAAACGGTCACTGGTGAAAGCGGTAAACCGGATGCTGTGCTATTATGATGATTATACTGGCAGGAAGTATTCGAAATGGATTCGTGCTGTAAAACGCAGGGGAAAGACTGATATTCTTTCGGCACAGGGCAGGTATCGGGAAGTTGTCCGCAATTACAGGGATGTCTGGATGAGATACCGCAAAAGATCAATGGTGCTTTTATTTATCAGGGCATATTTTCCGAAAACGGCGCGGCTGGCAGAATGGGTAAAAAATAATATTTTATAAAAGAAGGACAATGCCTGAATGAAATGGCAGGGCATGGAGGATTTGTATGCTGGTACTGCGGGTCTTAATAAAATTTAGAAGGATTCTTTCCAGGCATCAGAAGGTACGCATTCTGGAACTTGCCCTGCTGATGATGCTGGGTGGGTTTTTAGAAATGCTTTCGGTGTCTTTGCTGATGCCTTTTATCAACGCGGTCATGAATCCGGATGAAATCATGAATATTGTTTTTATCCGGAAGCTTTGTGGGTTTTTGGGGATAAATTCGGCCCGGACGTTTTTAATGCTGATGGCCATGGCACTGGCAGGCGTGTATATTTTAAAGAACCTGTTCCTGCTGTTTCAGATGAATATCCAGCACAGGTTTGTATATAATAATATGTTTGCCACACAGGAGAGGCTGCTTCATAATTATCTTGCAAGACCGTATGAATATTTTCTGGGAATCAGTTCCGGGGAAGTGCTGCGGATTATCGGAAATGATACAAGAGATACATTTTCCCTGCTGATGTCCGTGCTGTTTCTTTGTTCAGAGCTTACAGTTTCTTTGATTTTGATTGTTACCATTTTTGTGATTGCACCCGGCATGACTCTTGGCATGGCAGTATTACTGGCTGTCATGGTGGCTGTTATATTAAAAATACTCCGTCCTGTTTTAAGAAAGGCCGGAACCGAGAATCAGAAAGCTTTTGCCAGCATGAACAAATGGCTTCTGCAGGCAATTCAGGGTATCAAGGAATTAAAAATCATGCACAGAGAGCTGTTTTTTGAACAAAATTTCAGCAAAAGCGGAAAAATATATGTAAAAAGCACATATTTGAGCCAGACGCTCGCACTGGTGCCGCGGTTTATGATAGAAGCGCTGGCAATGGGTTCTTTTTTTATCATGGCGGCTGTCCTGATTTACAGGGGCGTGTCTTTTGATTCCCTGATACCGATGCTTTCTGCCGTGGCTATGGCGGCTGTCAGGCTGCTGCCTTCTGCAAACCGCATTTCCCAGAGCATGGCTGACATTGCATTCCGGGAGCCGATGCTGGATAAGATGATAGAAAATCTGCAGGAAGCATCCGGTTATTCCCAAAAGAAGGGAGAAACGGCACAAAAACAGGCGGATAAATGGAAAGATGCCATAAAAATGGACAGCGTCAGCTACAGATATCCTGGAAATGAAAAACCAGTACTGGAACATGCCAGCATGAACATAAAAAAAGGGACGTCTGTTGGAATCGCGGGTGCTTCGGGAGCGGGAAAGACCACAGCTATGGATATCCTGCTCGGGCTGCTGAAACCGGAAAGCGGCAGGGTACTGGCGGATGGGAAAGACATTGAACTGGATATGGAAGGCTGGCAGTCGCAGGCAGGATATATTCCGCAGAGCATCTTCCTGCTGGACGGGAATATCCGTGAGAATGTAGCTTTCGGGGTAGAATGCGAAAAAATCGATGACGGACGGGTCTGGAATGCGTTAAAAGAAGCGGCGCTGGAGGATTTTGTCAAAAGCCTGCCACAGGGGCTTTTGACAGAGCTTGGAGAAAGGGGTGTCCGTCTTTCAGGCGGGCAGCGCCAGAGGATTGGCATTGCAAGGGCTTTGTATGCAAACCCTTCCGTCCTGTTTTTTGATGAGGCGACCTCTGCCCTTGACCAGGAGACGGAAGCAGCTATTATGGAGTCGGTTTACCATCTGCATGGCAGAAAAACGATGATTATGATTGCGCACAGGCTGTCTACCATAGAAAACTGTGATGAAATTTACCGGGTGGAAGATGGAAAAATCATAAAGGAGAAACCATGAAGCAGATATTTGTCACACGTTCCTCGATGCCGGGCCTGGACGAATATATTCATGAAATTGCACCCATGTGGGAAAGCCGCCTGCTGACGAATATGGGGCCAAAGCATGAAAAGCTGCGCGCGCAGCTGAAGGAATACCTGAATGTGCCTGAAATCGAGCTGTTTACAAACGGGCATATGGCGCTCGAGCTGACCCTGCAGGCAATGGGGCTGCAGGGAGAGGTCATTACGACTCCGTTTACCTTTGCATCTACAACGCATGCAATTGTCAGAAACGGGCTGGAGCCAGTATTTTGTGATATCGACCCGGTGACCTATACCATAGATGCAGGCAGGCTGGAAGCGCTTATTACAGACCGGACATGCGCCATTGTTCCGGTGCATGTTTATGGAAATATGTGTGACGTAGAAGAAATCAGGCGCATTGCAGACAAGTATGAGCTCAAAGTAATCTATGATGCAGCACATGCATTTGGAGAGACGTATCAGGGGAAGGGGGCCGGTTCATTCGGAGATGCTTCCGTGTTCAGCTTTCATGCCACTAAGGTCTTTCACAGCATAGAAGGCGGAGCAGCGTGCTTTCCTGATAAGCAGCTTGGAAATGCGCTGAAAGATTTGAAAAATTTTGGAATCCATGGGCCGGAAGATGTGTGTGCGATTGGCGCAAATGCCAAAATGAATGAATTCTGTGCCGCGATGGGACTATGCAACCTGCGGCATTTAGACGAAGAAATTGCCAGAAGGAAAAAAGCCGCACAGGAGTACTGGAATATGCTATCCGGGACAGACGGCCTGAAACTGAATGCCGTGCAAAAGGGCGTGCGTTCCAATTATGCTTATTTTCCAGTCCTGATTGAAGAAAAAGAATTTGGAGCAGCCAGGGCAGAGGTGTTTCAGCGGCTTGCAGAAAATGGAATCGGGGCAAGAAAATATTTTTATCCGCTGACCAGTACTTTTTCGGCGTTTCATGGAAAATATGATGCAGGAAAGACGCCGTGTGCGCTGCATGCCAGCAGGCGGATTCTGACGCTGCCTTTGTATGCCGGGCTGGAAACAGAAGAAATACATAGAATCTGCGAAATAATTTTAGGATGCAGGAAGGCATCCGGATGCCATGCCTTTTTTTCGAAATATTGAATTACAAAACGCCAAGAAAGGCCGCCTGGACAGCAAGACGTAGTTATAAGCCTGCTGCCCGGTCGGCCTTTTTTCACATCTTTATCATACAGCACACAATGCCCCAGGCCCGGTTCCGGCAGCCCGCAAAATCGCGACGCATTTATTTTTACTCTTTACGAGATGCCCCCTTTTCAGTATAATAGAACTGAAATTTGAAACAGACTGCGGTTTCCTGGCAAAAGGAAGTAAAGGAGGATGGGCATGAAGCAGAAAAAGCAGCAGAAAGCAGAACAGTTCTATAAAAAAAGCATCTGGCCTTCCATTGTGCTTTTTCTTATTTTTTTAGGAAGCTGTACGGTTATGCCCCTGACATTTGCGAATATTTTTAAAGAGTATCTGCTGGACTCGCAGATGGCGGGCATATCTGAGGATGCAGAAAAGCTGGGACAGCTTTTTTTGCCGCGCATAGAAGAAGGAGATTTTTCGGAAGCGTTTTCGTTTTTGAAAATGTATCTGGGAGAGGAAAATGATATCTGCGCAACCGATGCGGACGGGCGTATTTTATGGCAGTTTCGGGAAACGCCGCCGGATTTTTCGCGCAGGGAGCGCGTCAGGCTGATTGATGAGTACGAGTTTATGCCAGATAAAGATGAAACAGGAAAAAAGGCGCAGAGCGCCCTTACGATGCCGCCCTGGCAGTTTCTGCTGCGGTGCATCGAGACACTGCCGAAAAAATATGATAAAGGCAGGCAGTGGCTGAAAAATACGATTTTTCATGAATATTACTGGGTGGAAATTCCGGTTCAGGATGAAAGCTACCGCCTGTATTACCGGGATGATGTGCTGCTGGCCCAGAAGCATGTTTATTTTCTGACGGTCGGAGTCGTGATGGAAGCGGCATTTTTGACAATTCCGATTATCCTGCTGCTGTTTAATGTCCTTTCTTCGATTGCCATGCAGAAAAAAATGGTCAACCTTCTGTATCTGGATAACGATACAGGCGGGAAAAACTGGGCGCATTTCCAGCAGAGAAGCAAAAAAATCCTGTGCCAGCACCGGAATCTGGGAATTACATATGCGGTTGTCAACCTGCACATGGAACGGTATCAGGATTACTGTGCCTGCTATGGAAGCGGGGAAGGGGAAGAACTGCTGAAAAAAATTTACGGCTACCTGAATGTCAATATGGAAAGCGGGGAGACGTTTGCCCGGTTTGCAAATGCGGATTTTGGAATCTTAATGCGCCCGGATGCAGGGGGACAGTGCGAAAACCGCCTGAAAAAGATTCTGGCGGAGCTGACCGGAATCCAGAAGGAACGGGCGCTTTCGTTTCTGGCAGGGATTTATATGATAGAACCGCAGGAAGAAAAGAAAATGCAGGAAGCGCACAGAAGGCGGATGCTGGATATTGACCAGGCATACCACTTTGCCAGTGCAGCCAGGAGAACGATTCAGGACGAAAAAGGCAGGCATGTCCAGGTGTATGACCAGCAGATTTTAGATGAACAGCTGTGGAAGATGAAAGTGGAAGAACGGATGGAGGAAGCGCTGCTTAACCAGGAATTCCAGCTGTACCTGCAGCCCAAATACAATCCGGCAGATGGAAAAATGGCGGGCGCGGAAGCGCTGGTGCGCTGGGTGTCCCCGTCCGAAGGGATGATTGCGCCGTACCGGTTTATCCCGGTGTTTGAAGAAAACGGGTTTATTACAAGGCTGGATGATTATATGGTATCTGCGGTGGCAAAGCTGCAGTCCAGCTGGAAAATCCAGGGCAAAAAGCAGGTGCCGGTGTCAGTCAATATATCCAGGGCAAATTTTACAAGGGCAGACCTTGCAGGACATATCTGCCATCTGGTGGACAGTTATGGGGCAGACCACGGCATGATTGAGCTGGAGCTTACGGAAAGCGCGTTTTTCGGGGATAAGCAGAGGCTGCGCAAGATTCTGGGCGAGCTGAAAATGCACGGATTCCGTATTTCAATGGATGATTTCGGTGCCGGGTATTCGTCGCTGAATTCGCTTAAGGACCTGCCGATAGACGTGCTCAAGCTGGATATGGATTTTTTCCGGGGCAGCGGCAGCGGAAAACGGGGCGAAATCGTTGTCAGGGAAACTATCCGGCTGGCAAAAAATCTGGATATGAAAGTAGTGGCAGAGGGCATTGAGCACAAAGAACAGGTGGAATTTTTAAAGCAGCAGGGCTGCGACATGATTCAGGGATATTATTATGCAAAGCCGATGCCGGTCAGCGAATTTGAACAGATGGCAGAGCATGATTTTTAAAAGGAGAAAAGGATGCATGCAGTTTTTTTGATGATCCAGTATCTTGGAATTGTGATTCTGATGCTGGAAGCATTTTATATAGCCGGACAGAAATCGTCCAGGCAGCAGCAGACACTGCTCATGCTGGTTGTTGCGCTGTGCATTAATTTTATGGGCTTTTTGCTGGAGCTGGATGCCTCGACGATGCAGGAAGCCCTGATAGCGGTGAAGTTTTCGTATCTTGGAAAGCCGTATATTGCGCTGTGCCAGTTTTTGTTTGTCATGCAGGTCTGTAAAATACAGATTCCAAGGCGCGTGGTGACCGTTCTGGCGGGATGGCATACGCTGATTGTATTTCTGGTGTTTTTCTGTGACAGGCATACGCTGTATTACAGCAGCATTGAATTTACCGGGGACGGATATTTTCCGCATCTGGAAACAGGGCATGGCATCCTTTACAATATCAACAGTATCTGGATGATGGTTTATGTAGTCCTGATGATATGCTTCTGCCTGTCCCGCTGCAGGAAGGCGAAAAAAACGGCGGAGAAGCGGCGCTTCGGATGCCTGGTTCTGATTAACCTTGTGGGGGCTGCTGGGTATTTCATATATTTAAGCGGGGTAACGAAGGGGTATGATACGATGCTTCTGGCATACCTGATTGGCTCGCTGCTGTTATCGGTGCTGATATTTAAGGGCGGCATTTTAGATACGCTGACGCTGGCCAAGGAGCTGGCGGTTGATGAGCTTTGCGAAGGGCTTGTCGTAGTGGATAATGAGGAAAATGTGATTTATTTTAATCACAAGACAGAACAGATTTATGAGGGAATCACGCTTGGAAAGGCGGAAGCTATCCTGGACGATATGGATGACTGCATCCTGGAACATAGGAATCTGGTGCGGGGCCGGAATATTTATGCTGCCGGCAGCTGGCTGATTGAACGGGACAATGTGTATTATGGCAGGATGTATGTGTTAAGCGACATTACAGACAGCTACCATTATACACAGCAGGTCCGGGAACAGGCCGGAATCATGAAAGAGCTGAAAGACCAGGCAGAATCGGCAAACCGCGCAAAATCTGTCTTTGTATCAAATATGTCCCACGAAATCCGCACGCCGATGAACGCAATCGTCGGGCTGACAGAGGTGCTGCTGCGCAGGGACCGGGATACAGAGGATAAGCAGTACCTGATGAATATCAAAAGCTCGGGAGAGGCTCTGCTGGATATTATTAACGATTTGCTTGATTTTTCCAAAATCGAGGCAGGGAAATTTGAAATTGTAAAAGATGCCTATGACGTGGCGCAGATGATGCGGGATATCGAGGTTATCGGTAAGACGCGGATAGGAGATAAAAACGTAACGCTGGTGATGGATATTGACCGGCAGATTCCAAAGCTTTTATACGGAGACGGCCTGCGCATCCGCCAGGTAATTCTCAATATTATGAATAATGCGGTGAAATATACGGAAGAAGGCACCGTAACGCTCAGTGTCAGGCAGGAAGCGTGTGACGGGGAAAATGTGCAGCTGCAGGTTTCGGTCGCCGATACCGGACAGGGAATCCGTCAGGAAGACCTGGACGGCCTGTTCGATGCGTTTACCCAGGTAGATATCAAGAAAAACCAGGGCAAGGAAGGCACCGGGCTGGGGCTTGCCATTTCACGCCAGCTGGTCGAGCTGATGGGCGGGCAGCTGCGTGTGGAAAGCGAGTATGGAAAAGGCAGCCGGTTTTATTTTACCCTGCGGGAAGGCGTGCGCAGCACGGAAGCCATTGGCGATTATACCAGGACGCAGGCGCAGCCGGAACAGGCGGATGAGGATATCTTTACCTTTCAGGCACCGGATGCACAGATACTTCTTGTGGACGACAACGAGATTAACCAGGAAGTTGCCAAAGCGCTGATGGAGCCTTTTGCGATGCAGATTGATGTGGCATCCAATGGAAAGCAGGCAGTGGAAATGGTGTTAAAAAAGCAGTACGATATCGTATTTATGGATCATTTCATGCCGGTGATGGACGGCCGGAAGGCAACGGAAATTATCCGGGGCATGGAAGGAGAGGCTTTTCAGTCACTGCCGGTGATAGCGCTGACTGCCGATGCCGTGCAGGGCGTCCGGGAAGAACTGTTTCAGGCAGGCATGAATGATTTTGTTTCAAAGCCGATTGATGTTGCGGATGTGTCCAGGGTACTGCGGCAGTGGCTGCCTGGCGAAAAGGTATTGCCGCATCGTTTATAGAATTTTAATATTTTCAGGAAAAAATATTGAAAAGCTGAAAAAAAAACGATATAATGAAAATATCGGCAGTTTATGATAGAGGAAACTGGTACATATTTATCGAGGCTGCAAGAACATGAACAATAGCGAATGAGGAGGAGAGGGATTCATGTTTAGGTTCAAAGACGAGAAGATAGAAAAAAAGCTGACCAGGTCGTTTCTTCTGGTGTCATTAATTACTGCAGTATCAGCGCTTCTTGGACTGATTGCTTTGATTGTTGCCGCTAACAGGTATTCTTATGCGCTGACGAATTACGGGTTTGCGCAGGGGGATATTGGAAAAGCCATGTTTGAATTTGCAGATGTGCGCTCATCCATGCGTGCATCTATTGGCTATGATGATGAAGAAACGATTAATTCTGTGGTAAAGCAGCATGAAGAATCAATTGCAGCTTTTAAGGAAAATTTTGCAGTGATTGAAAATACAATTGTGTCAAAAGACGGCAGGGAAACCTATGACCAGATTGAAGCGGAGCTGGAAGAATACTGGAAGCTGGACACGCAGATTATGGAGATGGGAGCAACCACGGACCGGGAACGTTCCGCACAGGCACAGCAGATGGGACTGAGCCAGCTGGCAGGCATTTATGAGAGCATTTATTCCCAGCTGACAGAGCTTTTGGAAGTAAAGGAAACCGAAGGACAGAAGCTTTCCAGGACACTGATGATTATGTGCGTTATTCTGGGAATTGTTATCACAGGCGTGATTGTAATTTCCATACTGGTCTCGATGCGGATAGGACGCCGGATTGCAAGGGGGATTGCAGGGCCGTTAAATGAACTTGGCAGCCGCCTGAAAATGTTTGCGGCAGGCGACCTTACGTCTCCGTTCCCGCAGACGGAATCCAGGGACGAAGTGGCTGAAATGATTGACCATGCAGCCGAGATGTCAGACATGCTGAACCTGATTATCAATGATATCGGGGAAGTGCTTGGAGAGATGGAACATAAGAATTATGCTGTCCACTCCAAAGCAGTTGATAAATATACCAATGATTTCCAAAAATTAGTAAAATCCATGGCCGGGCTGCGCGAGCAGATGTCAGATACTATGCGTTCCATCGGGGACGCATCCAATCAGGTATCGAGCGGTTCGCAGAATATGGCGGATGCCGCACAGAACCTTGCAGAGGGCGCGACGGAGCAGGCAGGGGCTGTCCAGGAGCTTCAGGCTACGATTATTGATATTACGGAAACAATGGAAAAGAGTGCAAAGAGCGCAGAGGAATCTTACAAGCAGGCAAAAGATTATGCAGAAGAAGCTGACCGCAGCCGTGACGAGATGCATGCAATGGTTACGGCCATGGAAAAAATCAGCGATTCTTCCGCTAGAATTGGCAATATTATTTCTGAAATTGAGTCCATTGCATCGCAGACAAACCTTCTGTCTTTAAATGCTTCCATTGAAGCGGCAAGGGCAGGAGAAGCCGGAAGGGGATTTTCGGTTGTTGCAGAAGAAATCCGCCAGCTGGCAGAGCAGAGCGCGCAGGCTGCGGTCGATACCAGGGAGCTGATTGAAAGCTCGATGAAAGAGATTGCAGAAGGAAGCCGTGCCGTGGAACGTGCGTCCAGCTCGATTGATAATGTAGTAAACGGCATTAATCACATTGCGGAATCTTCCAAGAGCCTGAGCGTGATGGTTATTACACAGGCAGAAACAATGCGCCAGGCAGAACAGGGCGTTTCCCAGATATCCGAGGTCGTACAGAACAATTCTGCGACAGCGGAGCAGACGTCGGCAACAAGCGAGGAGCTTTCTGCCCAGGCGGCAACGTTAGACGAGCTTGTCGGACAGTTTGTGCTGGATGAAGCATAACAGCCGGAAACGGTATAAGATAAGCAGATATGGCAAATGGCTATTGGCAGTGCGGCTGGAACAGCAGGCGCGCTGCCATAGTTCTTTTTTTATGTAAAAAACAGCTTTTTTCTGTATAATTTCTGCCTGTATGGCAAAAATTGTGGTAAATGCATGATGTTCTGGATAAAGGAGAAGAAAATGCTGTTTAATTCGTTCCGCTTTCTCGTATTTTTTCCGGCAGCCGTATTTATTTATTTTTTGATTCCAAAAAGGCTTCGCTATATCTGGCTGCTTGCTGCAAGCTATTTTTTTTATATGAACTGGAATGCAAAATATGCGCTGCTGCTGGCCGGGTCTACGCTGGTAACCTGGTTTGGCGGGCTGCTGCTTGGACTGTGCCAGGAAAAAAATGCAGGTTCCTTCTGGAAAAAATGGATTGTGGCTTTAAGCTTTGCATGCAACCTGGGCATTCTGGGATTTTTTAAATATTTTGATTTTGCGCTTGTCAATGTGAATGCGCTTTTGGAAAGGCTTGGGATGCAGGTGCTGGAGCGGCCGTTTGATATCGTGCTGCCGGTCGGCATTTCTTTTTATACGTTTCAGGCGCTGGGCTATACGGTGGATGTATACCGGCAGGATATCCGTCCGCAGAAAAACCTGTTTAAATATGCACTGTTTGTCTCTTTTTTTCCGCAGCTTGTAGCGGGGCCAATTGAGCGGTCAAAAAACTTGCTGAAACAGCTGAGTGAACCGAGAAAGTTTGACTATCCATCTGTACGGGCAGGCTTACTGCTTATGCTCTGGGGGTTTTTCGTTAAACTCGTCATTGCAGATCGAGCGGCTGTTTTGGTAAACACAGTGTATAGCCAATATTTAAATTATTCGGGATTCCAGCTGATAACAGCGAACATATTATTTGCGGTCCAGATATATTGTGACTTTATGGGATACTCTACCATCGCTAGGGGCGCGGCCAAGGTTATGGGATATGATCTGATGAGCAATTTTGAAAGGCCATATTTTTCTCAGTCCATAAAAGAGTTTTGGCGGAGGTGGCATATCTCTTTAAGTACGTGGCTCAGAGATTACTTGTATATTCCTCTGGGAGGGAGCCGGTGCGCAAGAATACGAAAGTATTTTAATATCCTGGTAACCTTTGCCATTAGCGGGCTGTGGCATGGATCAAAAGGAACGTTTGTTCTGTGGGGGGGGGGTACCATGGAGCATGCCAAATTGTAGAAGATATATTCAGGCCGGTAACAAATTGGTTTGATAAAAATTGCCGCACAGATAGGTTCTCCTGGAAATTTTTGCGCGCTTTAAGAACTTTTATTGTAGTAGATATAGGATGGGTGCTGTTTAGAGCGGATACGGTAGAATCCGTTTTATATATTATCCGAGAATCATTTAATTTTTCTAATATTGGACTCATCTTAAATAACGGACTATGTCAGCTCGGTTTAGATGAAAGAAACATGATGATCCTTTTGGTTGGACTGCTTGTATTGGCGGTTGCCAGCGTTATGAATGAATATAAGATCGGTGTTTTGGAGTGGCTCTCAGCCCAAAATGCAATATTCCGGTATTGCGTATATTGGGGGGCGGTGCTGCTGATTACTCTTTCCATAGATATTACCGGGCAGGAATTCATTTATTTCCAGTTTTAAAATAGGAGGCATCATGAAAAACATCCTGATATTGATCGGAAAATGTATCTGCGTAATGACGCCTGTTATCATGATATGTATCTTTGCACGCACAAATTTCTTGAGTTTTGCGGATGAGGAGGCCCCTTATTACGTATGGAACAAATCCATGTGTACCGGGCCGCAGGGACAGGAATATGACGTGCTGATTCTAGGTGATTCCGGCAGCAATGCGGCATACGCTCCAGAGCTGTTGTCTGATAAAACGCTGAATTTAGCTTTAGGCGGTACAACTCCAGTTGAGAATTATTACTTTTTAAAGGAATATCTTGCATATAATGAGAAGCCCAAGACGGTGTATATGAGCTTTCATGATGTACATTTTGTGTCAGAGGACTGTTTTTGGAGAAGAACGATGTATACACATAGATTTGCGCTTGATGAGCTGAGGGAGATTATGGCAAGGGCGGAATATTATTACGAACCAAGTATCATAACGGATTCCTATAAAACAGATTTTCTTTCATATGAGCTGTATCTTCCCAACAAGTACATTACGTCTATGATGAACGCAGGCTTTAACGGGAGAAAGCAGGGGAACGACTATGCTGGGCAGCTTGCCGGTCTCCACCGGGGAAGGTATATTTCACTGTCCAGTGCTGTAAATCAAAATATAGCGCCAATGGTCATATCGGATTTTAAGATAGCCCCGCTGTTTGATGAGTACTATAGAAAAATCATTGAATTATGTGAAGCCAGCGGGATAACTGTACGAGCCGTAAAGATCCCCTATCACGACAATATAAACCTTACAGAAGAATATGAGGCGCAGTTTTATAGCTATTATGATGCGCTGATGGATGAATATCCCAAACTAACTGTAGATTGGATAAAAGACAGCCCAGGATATTATTATTATCTGGATTATGCACATATGAACAACAATGGAGCTAGAATATTCAGCCAGAAAATAAAGAGTTTACATCCGGAGGATTTTGAACAGGGGATTTCCGATGAGCAGATGGCAATAATTGACCATAATATTCAAATTGAAACCGCGCTGAAGGAAATCTTTGGCTGGATTGCTGGACAGGAATATACAGCTGTTATGTATGACGGAACAGGTAATTTGGAGGAGATATATAGAAACGAACTTCAGGGGGAACTGGACATTTTTAATACGGGTTATGACAATATTTATTTCATCTCAGGAACGAATACGGAGTTTTTGCCCTATGATCTGGAAGAGATGGATGGAGTATGGAAAGTAAAATCTGCAAATGGAGAGGCGTTTGACTGGGCCCCGACCGTTCTTGAGGGGGTCAGCATTTGCATAATGAACGACCGCTTTCGTATCCCGGTGAGCATTCAGAATTATTCCAGAATAAATCAGGGCTTTTCACTGGGAGAATAGAGTTTCATTAAATATCTTGAGGCATAAGAAATGAAGAAAATATTTTTGCAGGCAGTACACTTTTGGGGGCTCAGTGGAGTTGGGTGGATTTTGGATTTTATTGTCTATATGGCATTGGGGAGGGTTTCTGCTGATCTGGTAATAAATAACTTTATCAGTTCCGGGGTTGGAGTGACATTTGTTTTCTTGACCGCGACAATAAAAGTTTTCAAAAACAACAGTAAAATACCGCTAAAGCTTAAGTATATAATATACCTGGGCTATCAATGCGGTTTGATCTTTTTTATTTCAAAGCTGCTAAATATTATGAATCTGTTCATTTTGACACATGTAGACTGGGCGATGATAACGATGTATGCTAATATTTGGTCAAAAATATTTGTGACGCCAATTACAATGGTATTGAATTTCTGCGTCATGAAGTACATTATTGAGAAAATCTAACTCTAACTTAATGACATTGTATCTATAGGAGTGTTCCTTTTTGGCGTGGTTCAGCTATTCTTTATCGGGCTTTTGGGGAAGTTTATCCTTAACATCAATACTGGAGTGCTATATCGTCCGCTTGTTACTGAGGAACAGCGGATCAATTTTGGAGCAGACAAAAAGAGGGAAGAGGGATGCCATGTTACAGAATAATTTATCTAAGGGAATTGCTATCATGCTGAGTTCCTCTCTGCTGACCTGTACTGGGCAGCTCTGCTGGAAACTATCCACAGGACAGAATGCAATGCTGTTCCTTCTTGCGGGCTTTGGTCTGCATAGCTGCGGCGCATTATTGATGATTACTGCGCTACGCTATGGAGATTTATCTAAATTGCATCCTTTGCTCAGCGCGGGATATATTCTGTCGGTTATTCTGGGGTCTGTTGTATTAAATGAACCTGTTACCGGAAGAAAGATAGCGGGAATTGCAGTGATTATCGTGGACCTTGTTTTGATAAATCTGCCGGAAAGATTAACTATTAGAAGTCAACCCCTAAAATGAAGGGCGGTGGAAAAGTTGGATGATTCAAAAAGGGTATAGCAAAGCAGAGGTCCAGGAGGACCTCGGATAGCGATCAAGGTTAATCAAATTGCTGGGCAATAAGGCTGCCTGGATATCTCCAGAGCAAAGATAAGCCTTACCAGTTTCTTGGCGGCATGGGATAAGGCGACGTTGTAATGCTTGCCCTCAGCCCGTTTTTTGGCAAGGTAAGCGGCGAAAATTGGGTCCCATTGGCAGACATACTTGGCAGTGTTGTAGAGGGCATAACGCAGATACCGTGAGCCGCGTTTCTCCATGTGGGGATAGTAGTTTTTAAGTTGCCCGGATTGGTAAGTGGAGGGAGACATTCCCGCATAGGCCAGCAGCTTGTCAGGGGAAGCGAAGCGAGATAAGTCACCGATCTCGGCCAGGATCATGGCGCCCATACGGT
>OFHA01000512.1_pt1 | contig 33642 bp, 27 predicted proteins | sample 1521891 | NCBI WGS metagenome assembly OFHA01 (sample SAMEA3504089, study PRJEB24116) | mouse gut metagenome | biome: mouse gut; feature: mouse-associated habitat; material: faeces | place: Denmark | collected 2011
CCACCGTCTCCTGCTTTGCCACTTTCTCAATAAAAGGCACCGTCTCCTCCAGCGAATACCCTTTCACACAGACAAAGATCACGTCCGGATGCCCTGTATAGTGTTCCATATCAAAAGCCTTCACCGGCCGGACCGTATAATTCCCTTTTTTCGTCGTCTCCATCCGAAGCCCGCCTGCCTGCATGGCCTCTAGATGTGCCCCTCTGGCAATCATGGTCACATCCTTCCCCGCCTCCGTCATGTAAGCCCCGATACAGCCGCCGGTTCCCCCGGCACCGATCACCAAGTATTCCATCTCTGTCTGCTTCCTCCCATCCTGCGTTTGATTTCTCAGAACTGCACTTTTTTCCTCATTTTATCAGCTGCCTGTCTAATCGTCAACCACGGTTCCGGCGGAGCTTATGGTACCAATACTCGTTGCTGTTCGCAGGTCTCCTGTGAACGCAACCGCATATGCCCATTGGAAATCGCCTGCGTCGATGGGGCATATGCTTTGACTCCATAACGGTACTGGTCCATGACGAATCAGCGGAGTGATTCGCCATGGTGTGAACGGTGGCCAATACTCACAGATGCTGCAATTTTGATGGGTCCCAAAATCGGCAGATTGGTACTTTGAAGCAACATACTCTTTTTTCCGAAGAATCCATTTTCATCAGCAAGGCAAAAAAGGAGTCGACGCGGCGGCAACGCGGTCTGATGAAAAATCAGGCAAGGAGTTTTGCCTGAACAGACTGCAGACAGGACGCGATCCTGTGTTCTGTCCACAGCAGGTGTCTGGCTGGTACGGACCGGAAGCGTCCCTCTTTGCAGCATCAAAAACCGCGGGAACCGGCAGAAAAGTTGACGTACGTCTCATTTTCACAACCGTTTCGTTACTTTTTTGCCTATAGAATCATTAAAAACTACAAAAGATAACTCTTAGATTTCTGATGATAAAGAGGATGATTCTATGCCAAAACAACGCAGAGACACCGGTGAAAAGAATTTCATAGCGCCGCAGCTGATTAAACTTCGCATCTACAAAGGACTCTCCCAGCGCGATCTTGCCCACGAGCTGCAGCTGAACGGCTATGACATCGACAAGAATGTCATCACCCGGATTGAAACCTACCAACGGTATGTGACAGACTTAGAACTGAAAGCTTTTTCTGAGATTTTTCATATCTCCTACTCTTACCTGATCGACGGGATAAAGACAGAAGAAGACAGGCGCCTGCACCCGGCCCTGTAGCCCTGCAAAAACGCCCGTCTTCTGATATCGGCAGGTTTTGTTATTTCCAAGCAGAAATAATTCTACCATTCCTGCTGCCCTTACCTTCTGCGCCAAAATCCCGCCGCACCATTTTCCATTCTTAAATCTTTCCTTATGACCTGGCAATCTCTTTTACCATCAATACTTTCTGCCCGCTTTTTAATTCCTCTTCTTTTAGTTCATTCAGCTCCATGACCGCTTCGCAGGTGGTCGCGTGAGCTTTGGAGATATCCCACAGCGTCTCTCCCGGCTGCACAATATGGATCACCATGCCGGGCATCTGACGGATGCGCTCCATATTCAGAGGTTCTTCCTCCAGATCCTCCACCAGTTCCAGGCGTTCGGTCTCACAGAACAGCACCTGAATCTGCAGTACGGCTTTCATCTCAAGTTCCTGCGCATCCAGCATGGTAACCATCAGTTGATCCATGCACAAAAAGACCTGCCATTCACAGCGGCTGCTGCCTTCCTGCAGTTCTGCCGTGTGTTCAAAGGGAACCGTGTGCACAGTGCACGCCAACGGCTGCGCATCCTCCGCAGAAGCGTACAGAATCCAAAGTTCTACCGTCCCCTGAATCAAAACTCCCTGGTCGCTTCTCTCGGTATGCTCCAGATGTACCTGCGCGCCGGTATTCAGAATCTGCATCATCTTCGGGTCCGTATCTTTCAGTTTCAGCCGTCCGCTCACCCTCGCCCTGGAATCCGACAGACTTCTCACATAGTCCCATTCATACTGCTGTCTTTTGGGAAGTACTTCCCGGGTCAGACTGTAGGCATCGCACAGCACATCCGAAGTCTGTTCTTCAAAATACCGGAGCAAAAGATCGCAGACCGCATCTATGCGCACCATCCTGGGCTCTCCGTCATAATCGGCCTGCAGTTCCAGTTCGCTGCGCAGAAGCGTAAGCTCCGCCTTTCCCGCCAGATCCGTATGACACGCCTCGCACTCCACCTCCTGATGAAACGGAATTCCCTGTTCCAGCCACTGCAGCCTGCCCGGAATCAGATAATATACGATTAAGATTGCCGCAAAAAAACACAAAAAATAGAATGATGTGATACCCATCTGACGCTCCAACCAAAATATAATATCCTAATAGTATCATATGAACGGCTTTTTTGCTACTTTAATCCGCTGCTTTTCTTTATTTACCGCCGTTTTAGTTTATCGCTCTATTGTTTCTTGCACGATTCAAAAAGAAGGAGTACAATAAAGCCGTTATAAGATATCCAGAAAAAGGGGACTTTTCTATGCTGTTTAATTCCGTAACCTTTGCTGTATTTCTGCCGGTTGTATTTCTTCTGTATTATATTGTGCCGCACAAATACCGCTGGGCGTTCCTGCTGCTTGCCAGCTACGCCTTTTATATGAATCTTCATTTTGGATATGGGCTGCTGCTGTTGTTCACCACCCAGGAGAACGGTACCAGCGCCCAGGTCAATGATGCACTGCTGGGTTTCGGTTATGGGCTGCCCATGATCAGCTACGGGAACGCGGTGCTGCCCTCCATAGAGGCGGGAGAGTTCGCCTGGAAGGATATTTCCCCGGACAATGTACATCCCAATGACCGGGGGCATGCCGTCATAGGAGAACTGCTCTACCGTTACCTCAACGATGTCTACGCCAGGCTGGAGGAGATTCCCGAGGAAGTGACTCCCTTTACGGCAAAGGCTCAGACCAAGGAGCGTTATCTGAAGGGCAGAGTGCTGGACGCATCCTGCCTGTCCCCGGCGGAGGTGGGAAGTTTTACGGAGCAGGTCGAAAACTGGTACTTTCCTTATAAAAATTACTGGCACACCAAAGGCGGCGGGGAAGCCATTGTATTTGAAATAGAGGCCGCCAATATCGGGATGTTGTATCAGCGGGATGTGGACGCCGCTTTCGGGCTGTACGATGTCTATATTGACGGGGAACGGGTGCGCAGCCTAAACGGATATTTTGAAGACGGCTGGGGCAATTCCATGGAGGCCGTGGAACTCTATGTCTCCGAAGAAGCTGCCCTGCACAGGGTGGAAGTGCGGAAAAACCCGGATTCTACAGGAGATTTGTTTACCATCCTCTGTTGGCTGGTGTCCTGAAGGGGCAAAGCAGACAGGGCAGCCTGTAAGGGAGGCGGATTTTTAGAGGCAGATTATGCCGCAGCGTTTAGCTGCGGCATTTTTTGTTGTTAGCTAAAAAATATCAAATTTAATTAAATACAAAAGCTAATTTTATAGTAAAAGTCATGTCACGGGCACGGGCACACATTTTAAACCACAGGATTTTATATATAATTCTATGGCTACTATGATGAAAACCCAAGAAATGGTTTTGTACATACTATACAATTCAGATACATAAAAATAGGTTAAACTGACAAAATGCATAAATGGTATTGCAGTTTTCTGGTAACTATAGTACAATTTACTTGTAATTAAAAAAACTTAAAATGACTTAAAAGATATGGAGAGATGCGTATGAGGCGGATACACTTTAAAAAATTGGGTTGTATTCTGCCTGTTTTGGCTTTATTGCTGGCGTTGCCGGGCTGCAACGGAGCGGAAGCCGGCACGGCAGGCACGGAACAGACAGGATCGGATATGGTTTCCCGGCCGGACTCCGGGGAAGAGAACGGAGAGACGCAAAGCAATGGGGGAATCCAGGCGGGAGCCGAAGCGGAGGAACAACCCGCGCCGGACTTAAAGACCTATTCCTGGGACGAGGCCGCGGTGTATGAGGCGGAGGAGGGAACTCTGCTGGGAGGTACTTCCGTGAAAGAATCGGGGGGCGTCACCTATGTGGAAGGATTTGCTAAGGAGGCGGACGGCCTGGAACTGACCATACATATTGAAGAGACCGGATTTTATGATCTGAGTTTTGTGAGCCGGAGCGCGGACGGAGGCTACAAGGAGAATTATGTATCCGTGGACAATGAGCGCATGGGCACGGCCAAGGTGGAAGGGAAGCAGTATACGGACTCTCTCATATCCAGAGTCTATCTGGAAGCCGGAGACCATGCTGTGAGCCTCACTTCCTACTGGGGCTGGGTGCAGGTGGACAGTCTGAAGGTAAAGCCTTCCGATGAACTGGACCCCAGACGATTTGACATAGAGCCGGTGCTGGTGAACCCCAACGCCACGGAGAATACCCGGCGGCTTATGACCTACCTGTGCGATATCTACGGCAAGGAGATCCTGTCGGGGCAGTTCTGCGAGAACGGCATGTTCGGCGCGGAGAATGCCACCATCTGGAAAGCCACCGGGGGCAAGTATCCGGCGATCCTGGGTCTGGACATGACCAATTACACGCCGGTCTCCGTGGCCCACGGGGCAGAGGGCCATGCCACGGAATACGCCCTGGAGTGCTGGGAGAAAGGCGGTATCGTTACATTCTGCTGGCACTGGACCACACCGGAGAAATACATTACCGGCAACTGGTACTCTACTTTCTATAAAGAACATACCAAGATTAACCTGGCCAAGATTATGAACGGAGACGATCAGGAGGGGTACGACCTGCTGGTGGCGGATATAGACGCCATTGCCGAGCAGCTTCTCATCCTGCAGGAGGCGGATGTACCCGTGCTGTGGAGGCCCCTGCACGAGGCCGGCGGCGGCTGGTTCTGGTGGGGCAACGCAGGACCCGAGGCCTACAAGCAGCTTTATCTGCTGATGTATGACAGACTGGTGAACCACCATGGGCTGAACAATCTGATCTGGGTGTGGAACGGCCAGGACAAGGACTGGTATCCCGGGGATGAGTATGTGGACATCATCGGCGAGGACATCTATCCCGGCGAGCATGTGTATACGCCTCAGACCTCCAAATATCTGGAGGTGCTGGAATATACGGACGCCAGAAAGATGATTATCCTGTCGGAGAACGGCTGTCTGTTTGACCCGGATCTGGCCATTCGGGACGGCTCCATGTGGGGATCCTTCTGCACCTGGGGAGGCGAGTTTATCACCAAGAACAAGCAGCTTTATCTGTTGAGTGAGCAGTATACGGAAAAGGATATGCTGAAAAAAGTATATGAACATGAACATGTGATCACCCGGGACGAACTTCCCGACCTGAAGAACTACCCGCTGGCAGGCGAGTGAGTTTTTATCCAGGAAGGAGATGATTCTTTGAATCAACTGTTTTCGACAGACGGTGTTATATACCGGTTTCTCACCGTTACCGGCAATATTATCATCGCCACGGTTCTGTGGCTGATCGGCTGTATTCCGGTGGTGACCATAGGCACTTCCACGGCGGCGCTCTACTATACCATTGTAAAATCCGTCCGTAAGGAAGTGGGATATGTACATGCGGAGTTCTGGCGGGGCTATAAGCTGAACTTAAAAAAGGGTGTGGCGGCCACGGCGGCGCTGCTGGCGCTGGGTTTGCTCCTGGGGATGGAGATGCGGATGGTCCTGGAGAATGGCGTGGAGGTCAGCCGGATCTGGTATTCCCTGAGCGGGCTGCTGATCCTGCTGATGCTCCTGGTGACGCTGTATCTGTTTCCCGTGATGTCACGATTCGACATGAAACTGGGGAAGCTGTGCATGCTTTCGTTTGTTATGTCCATCCGCTTCTGGTACATCACCCTGGCGCTGGGGGCCGGGCTGGCTGCAGTGGTGCTGGCCCAGGTCTATCTGCTGCCCATTCCCCTGGTACTGCTGACCCCGGGATTGTGGTGCTATGCCAGCTCTTTCCTGGTGGAGAGGGTCATGAAGGCCTATATGCCCAAGCCCCGCCGGGAGGAAGGCGACGGCGAGACTCCGGAAAACTGGTATGATTGATATGACAGGCTTTGAAGACCTGTCTGAAGAAGCAATAGAGAGATGGAAGAGATGGAGAGGAAAAGGATGAGAAGGAAGAACTGGAAAAGGAAAATGGCATTTCTTCTGGCGGCGGCCCTGGTGGCGGGGGTGGCTCCGCAGACCGGGCTGAGTGCCTGGGCGGCCACCGGCACCACCCAGGAGGAATACGAGGATATCGTGGGAACTTATTCCATAGATCCTTCCGTGAAGGGCTATCAGGAATATGCGTCAGCCAATCCCCAGGTATATCCAGACCAGGAATACCGTATTTCCGCCGTGGACTATGTGCGGTATGAGGAGAACGGCGTCAGTGTCACTCCCGAAATCTACGACAACTATGAGAATATCCCCGGAGGCGGGCGGGCGCTTCTGACCAGCGAGGAAGCCCTGGTGGAATTTGAGGTGGATGTGAAGGAGAGCGGCTTCTATGATCTGTCCCTGGTCTATTACCCTGTGGAAGGCAAGAGTTCGGAGATCCAGAGAGCCTTTTTTGTGGACGGCAAGCTGCCCTACAGCGAACTGGCTCTGATCGAACTGAAGCGGGTCTGGGTCACCAATGTGACGGAGACGGCGGCGGACGAGAACGGCATCGTAACCAGGCTGTGGCAGGTGGACAGTCAGGGCAATGACGTGAAACCCCGGGCGGTGGAAGCCCCGGAGTGGGTGGAGACTTATCTGTATGACAGCAACGGCTATGTGACCACTCCCCTTTCCCTGTATCTGGAAGCGGGTAAACATACCATCACCATGATGTCCCAGCGGGAGCCCATGCTGCTCTCGGAGATCGTGCTCAGCAACCGGGAAAAGACCATGGATTACGCCTCTGCCAAGGCGGCATGGGACGCTGCGGGATATCGGGACAGCGTGGCCGAGAGCATCCGCATTGAGGGCGAGAACGCGGATAAGACTTCCTCCCAGATGCTGTATCCCCGGCAGGATCAGTCCTCTCCCGCCGTGTATCCCTCCAGCCCCAAGGTGCTGCTGAATAACACCATTGGCGGCACTTCCTGGCAGCAGGCCGGACAGTGGGTGGAGTGGAATTTTGAGGTTCCCTCCAGCGGTTATTACAATATTTCCGCTTATTGCAAACAGAACTTTGTGCGGGGCATTGACGTGTGCCGCCGGATTTCCATCGACGGCGTGGTGCCCTTTGAGGAGATGAACGATTATGGCTTCGGTTATGAGCAGAGTTGGCGGGAGGAAGTGCTGTCCGATGCGGAGGGCAATCCCTACAGCTTTTATCTGGAGGCCGGTTCCCATACCCTGCGTATGGAAGTGGTGCTGGGGGATATGGCGGAGATTATCAGCACCGTGCAGGATACGGTACAGCTTCTTAACTCCATTTACCGCCAGGTGATCTATATCACCGGCGTGGCTCCGGACAAATACCGGGACTACCAGCTTACGGCTTCCCTGCCGGGGCTGGAGGCGGAACTGGTGGAGGCCAGGGAGGGCATCAGCCGGGCCCTGGAGGCCATGCGGGCCACGGCAGGCCGCAACAGCGACAAGCTGACCACCCTGATTACCATGCGGGACCAGCTGGACGAACTGATCGCGGATCAGGAGCGCTTCGTGGAAGTGCTCTCCTCCTACAAGGTGAATGTCAGGGCCTGCGGCAACTGGATTACCCAGGTGCTGAGCCAGCCCCTGCAGATTGACCGGATTATGGTCTATTCCCCGGAAAATCATCAGAAGATTCCTTCTTCCGGCTTTTTCTCCAAGCTGGGGTATGAGATTCAGAGACTGTTCTACTCCTTCATCGTGGATTACAACCAGATCGGCAATGCCGTTGACGATGAGGAAGAGGGGGTGGTGCTGACACTGTGGATCGGCACCGGGCGCGACCAGGCCAATGTAATTAAGGCGCTGATCGACGAGAACTTTACCAGCCGCACCGGTATCAACGTCAATGTACAGCTGGTGGACATGAACACGCTGCTGCGCGCCACTCTGGCGGACGAAGGACCGGACATGGCCATACAGGTGGCCAACACCAATGGTATTGCGGGAGCGGTGCTGAACACGGGTAATGACACGCCTGTCAACTATGGAATCCGCAACGCGGTAATGGATCTGACCCAATTTGAGGACTTTGAGGAAGTGGCTCAGAGGTTCAGCCCCAGCGCGCTGGTACCCTTCAGCTTCAACGGCGCCACCTATGCGCTGCCGGATACCCAGACCTTTCCCATGATGTTCTATCGCAAGGACATCCTGGCCGAGATCGGACTGGAAGTGCCCACCACCTGGGACGAGGTGAAAGTGGCCATGACCGTACTGGCCAAGAACCAGATGGAATTCGGCATGCTGCCCAACGAGCAGACTTTTGCCATGCTGCTGTTCCAGAACGGAGGAGAGTATTATTCCTCCAACGGCGACCGCTCCATGCTGGACTCCGATATAGCGGTGGCCACCTTCAAGCAGTACTGTGAATATTATACGGATTATAAGCTGGATAAGGCCACCAGCGTGGAAGAACGTTTCCGTACCGGGGAATGTCCCATTATTATCTCGGACTACACCACCTATAACAATCTGCAGGTATCTGCGCCGGATATTGCGGGGCTGTGGGATTTCACCGTGGTGCCGGGCAATCTGCAGGAGGACGGGAGCATACTGCACGCCACCGGCAGCAGCGGCTTATCGGACATTATCATGGCCAACACGGAGCATCCCCAGGAGTGCTGGGAATTCCTGAAATGGTGGACCGAGGCGGAGACCCAGATCCTGTACGGAAGGGAGATGGAGAGCCTGATGGGCGCCAGCGCCCGGGTGGCTACGGCCAATCTGGAGGCCATGTCCAGTCTGTCCTGGCCCATCAGGGACTACCGGGAGATCATGCGGCAGTTTGAACAGGTGCAGGGGATCCCCCAGGTGCCCGGCGGTTACTATACCTGGAGAAATGTGAACAATGCGTTCTACAGCGTGACCACGGATGCGGGCAGCACCGGGCGGACCCGGGTGGCGACTCCCAGGGAGGAATTGATGGATAAGATCATCTATGTGAACGCGGAGATCCGTTATAAGCGGGAAGAATTCGGCCTGCCCGTGGCCGGAGAAGAATAGGAGGGGGGAGAGGATATGGCTAACGAAGCAGTAAGCTCCGGGGTTTCCCAGGAAGCCCTGGATATCGCAAAAAAGCAAGGCACTCTGCGTTACCGGATCGTAAGGAACAAAGCATCCTATTTCATGATCGCGCCGTACTTTATCCTGTTTTTCTTCTTCACGGTGCTGCCGGTGCTCATGTCCATCGGGCTGAGTTTTACATACTTTAATATGCTGGAACTGCCCACTTTTGTGGGATGGAAGAATTACATCAAGCTGTTTCTGGAGGACGATGTATTTCTGATCTCTCTGAAGAACACGCTGATATTCGCCGTGGTCACGGGACCTGTCAGCTATATGCTGTGCCTGCTGTTCGCATGGATTATCAATGAGTTCAGAGGAAAACTCAGAGCCTTTCTGACATTGATTTTCTATGCGCCCTCCATCTGCGGCAACGCCTATCTGGTGTGGAATCTGATCCTGACCGGCGACCGCTACGGCTACCTGAATGGTATACTGTTGAAACTGGATATCATCAACGAAGCCAAACTGTGGATGCAGACGGAAAAATACATACTGCCCGTGCTGATTGTGGTGCAGCTGTGGCTGTCCCTGGGCACCGGCTTCCTGTCCTTTATCGCCGGCCTGCAGACCGTGGACAAGAGCATGTATGAGGCGGCGGCCCTGGACGGGGTCAAGAACCGCTGGCAGGAACTGTGGTTTGTGCCCCTGCCTGCCATGAAGCCTCAGCTTATGTTCGGCGCGGTGATGCAGATCACCCAGTCCTTCGCGGTGGCGGACATCTCCATCAACCTGGCGGGTAACCCTTCCGTCAATTATGCCGGCGCCACGGTGGTCACCCATCTGCTGGACTACGGTTCCACCCGTTTCGATATGGGTTATGCGTCCGCAATCGCCACCATCCTGTTCCTGCTGATGGTGGGCACCAACAAGCTGGTACAGAAAATATTAGGAAGGGTGGGAGAATAAGTGGCTGAGACTATCAAAATAAAGAGACGTTTCTTTCGCAGAAAAGAAAAACAACTGAACCGGTCCATGGCAGGCAACACCCTTTTGTTCGTCCTGATGTTCATCTGCGGCATCTTCATGGTGCTGCCCCTGGTGATGATTGTCAACAATGCGCTGAAACCGCTGGATGAACTGTATCAGTTCCCGCCGAAGATCTTTGTCAGGAATCCTACGCTGGAAAATTTCTCGGATTTGTTCGTATTGATGAATGATTCCTGGATCCCTTTCTCCAGATATATCCTTAATACCGTCATTATCACCGGTTTTGGCATGGTGGGGCATGTGGTGGTGGCTTCGCTGGCGGCTTATCCGCTGGCAAAGCACAAGTTTCCGGGTAAGGGGATCCTGTTTAGTATGGTAGTGCTGTCCATGATGTTTTCCTGGACGGTGACCCAGATTCCCCAGTATCTGATCATCTCCTGGATGGGGATCAACAATCATTATCTGGCGCTGATCCTTCCCGCATGGGCTTTCGGCATGGGCCTGTATCTGATGAAGCAGTTCATGGAGCAGCTGCCGGATTCCCTGATGGAGTCGGCAAAGCTGGACGGCGCCAGCGAATGGCATATCTTCTGGAAGATTGTGATGCCCAATGTAAAGCCTGCCTGGCTGACGCTGGCCATCTTCCAGTTCCAGCAGATGTGGGGCAATACAGGTTCCATGTTCCTGAGAGATGAGCAGCTGAAGCCTCTGCAGTTTGCCCTGCAGCAGATCACGGCGGGCGGTGTGGCCAGGGCCGGTGCGGCGGCGGCCGTGACCTTCCTGATCGCGGCGGTGCCCATTACCTTTTTCCTGATCTGCCAGAGCAATGTGCTGGAGACCATGACTACATCGGGTATGAAGGATTAAGGAGGGAGAGCATATGAAGAAGAGAAATATGATCAAAAGAGCGCTTTACTCCCTGCTGGCCGGCGTGGTGCTGGTCACTTCCCCGGGAATGCCGGTACAGGCGGAAGACCTGCCCTATGACACCTACAATTATGACTATCGTGAAAATGTGGTAATGACACCGGCCGCCTATGTACCCACCGGCAGCATCACCGGGCAGGACCTGGGAATCACCGGCTTTGTGGAACCCCAGGATCTGTGTGTGGCGCCGGACGGAAATATTTATGTGGCGGATACCAAGAACAGCCGCATTGTGGTGCTTGATCACAATATGACGGAGGTGGTGCGGGTCATTGACAGCTTTGTGCGGGAGGGGGCGGAGGACGGCTTCCGGATGCCCCAGGGCGTATGCGTATCCGAGAACGAACAGCTATATGTGGCGGATACCGACAACAAGCGCATCGTAGTGCTCACGCCGGAAGGGGAATTTGTTAAGATCATCGACAATCCCCAGTCCGAAATTCTGGAAGAGAATTTTGATTTTACGCCTCTGAAGGTTACGGTGGATTATGCGGACCGTGTGTATGTCATTGCCAAGAACGCTTTTGAAGGCATCCTGGTATTTGAGAGCGACGGCCAGTTCACAGGCTATTTTGGAACCATCCAGGTTAAGATCACCCTCTGGGAGAAATTCTGGAGGAAACTGGCCAGCAAGGAGGAACGTTCCCGACAGCAGCTGTTCATTCCCACGGAATTCACCGGCATTGATATCGACAGCGACGGCTTTGTGTACGCCTCCAATATTGACTCCGAGGGCGTACAGGGCGTCAGAAGGCTGAATCCCAAGGGTGAGGATGTCATTATTAAAGGAGACAGCCAGAATCTGGGCGGCGACCTTAGCTTCGGCATCTATGGCGAATACGGCGGTCCCAGCGAATTCATAGACGTGGTATACAGGGAAAAAGGCATTTATTCTCTGCTGGACCGCAAGAGAGGACGTATCTTCACTTATGACAGGGAGGGCAATCTGCTGTATGTATTCGGCGGCCTGGGCAGCCAGAGAGGAACTTTTAACACTCCCATTGCCATAGAGGTGGTGGATGACAAAATCATTGTGCTGGATTCTCTGCAGGGAGCCATTCTGAGTTTTGGCGAGACGGAGTACGGATCTCTGATCAATGACGCGGTGGCCCTGCGGTATGACGGGGATGAAGCGCTGGCCATAGAGAAGTGGGAGGCGGTGCTGAAGCTGGACGAGAACAATGAACTGGCCAACACCGGCATGGGTAAGGCTTATCTGACGGCGGGCGACAACAAAGCCGCCATGCACTATCTGAAGCTGGGTATGAACCGCAAGTATTACTCCATCGCCTTCAAGAGGTATCGCAACGAGATATTGAAGGAAAATCTGAGTTTGATTATGACCATTGTCATTGCTTTGATTGCCGTCGGAATCATATATAAGAAGTTCCTGAAAAGCAAGATCAGGAAAAAATTTTCCAAAGGAGGGCTTACCTGATGAAAGAATTATTTTCTAAGGACAAATGGAAATATGCTTTTTACACCGTAAGCCATCCCATGGATGCCTATTATGAGATCCGGCACAGGGAGAGGGGCAGCGTGCCCATCGCGGCCCTCCTGGTGATTCTGTTTTCCTTCACCTTTTCCATCAATCGAATGGCGGCCAGCTTTATCGTCAACGATGTGGACCCGCTGACGGTGAACGCATTGCCGGAACTGATCTCCGTATTTCTGCTGTATGGGCTGTTCTGTGTGGGCAACTGGTCCATTACCTGCCTGATGAACGGAGAGGGAAGGCTTAAGGATACGGCCATTGCCGTTGGCTACGCATTGATTCCCATGATTGTGTGCTTTAATATAGGAACGGTCTTCAGCCAGTTTGTGACGGAGGAAGAGGGAGCGTTTTACACCATTATCGTGGGCCTGGGCATCGCCTATGGGATGATCATGGCGCTGATAGGCATTATGCAGATTCACAACTATACCCTGGGAAAGACTCTGATTACCATATTCCTGACTTTTGTGGCAATGCTTATCATTATCTTCCTTGCGCTATTGCTGTTTGATTTGCTGAACCAGTTGTATAACTTCATCTACAGCATTTACCAGGAACTGATATTCAGAGTGTAGGAGGGGAAGAGATGCAGACAAGTAAAAAGATATTAATCGGCATTGTGAGCATTGCTGCCGCGGTCTTTGTGGCCTACATTGCGCACTGGCTGATCCGCTACCACTTCTACAACAGTTATCGGGACGATCTGTCCTCCTACGGATATGAGGAGGGTCACGCGTTTCAGCCTCTGGGAGAAGGCGGCGATGTGGCGGGTATGGAACTGGCGGCCGAGAATGAGACTTTGAAACTCTATGCCAATGTTTCCACCGGGGAAGTGGCGGTGGTGGATAAGCGCAACGGACAGATTACCTACTCCAATCCGGTGAACGCCGACCAGGACGCCATTGCCAACAAGGCGCACAAGAACTACCTGAAATCTCAGCTGATCATTGATTATTTTAATACCGGCAGAACCATGGGTACTTATGACTCCTTCAGCTATTGCACGGACAGAGGCCAGCTGGAGGCGGAAGGGATTGAGAACGGGATCCGCTTCTGGTATACCATCGGTGATCTCAGCGCCGCCACCGGTATCGTGCCCCAGTATATAAGCGCCGCCACATTGGAGCGGGTGCTTGCCGCTTTGGACGATGAGGGCAGGAAATATGTACAGACCAAGTACAAAGAAAGCTCCGTGGCGGATGACTATTACGAACTGCTGGAATCTGCCGCAAAGGGTGCATCCCAGATCCGTAAGCTGAACCGGTATTTTGAGGAGGCGGGTTTTACGGAGGAGGAATATATGGCGGAAATGATGGGCTCCGGCGTGGAGGGAGTGGTCCCCATTTCCTTTGAGATTCCTCTGGAGTACCGTCTCAACGGCGACGCGGTGGATGTATCCATCCCCATGGACCATGTGGTGGAAAACGGCGGGGGGACGCTGTTCCGAATTCAGATGCTTCGGTATTTCGGCACCGCAGGGGTGGACGAGAGCGGCTATATGCTGGTTCCCAACGGTTCGGGCTCTCTGATCAACTTTAACAATGGCAAATCTGCGGCAACCCAGTATTCCGAATATGTATACGGCATTGACCCTCTGGCGGCAGAGTATACGGTGCGGGAGAATACTGAGAATGTAAAGATGGCCCTGTTCGGTATTTTCCGGGATGAAAGCGCAATCTTTGCCACCATTGAGGACGGAGCGAGTTTTGCTTACCTGACTGCCTATGTATCGGGGAAGATCAATGAATACAATTTTGTGTATCCCACCTTTGTGGTAAGGGGAAACGACAGGCTTTCCATGTTCGGAACCACAGGCAACGAGGCGGAAATTCCTGTAATAGAGCCCAATTACTATGATGCCAATATCACGGTAAAGTATACCATGCTTCCACAGGAGAAAGCGACGTATGCGCAGGCGGCCAATTATTACCGGGAAAGACTGGTCTCCGAGGGAAAGCTGACGGCGGACACGGACGGGGACGGAGATCTGAAGTTCTATTATGATGTGCTGGGCGGAGTCACCATGACAAAGTTCTTTCTGGGAACCCAGTACAACGGCATGTATACCATGACGGATTTTGATCAGGCCGCGGAGATCTATGAGGATCTGAAGCAAAGCGGTATCACCAATCAGGTGATGAATTTCCAGGGCTGGATGAACCACGGCTATCATCATGATGTGGTGGATCGAATCAAAATACCCGGCGCTCTGGGCGGCAAGTCGGGACTGGAGGAACTGAACCGGCTTATGGCGGCGGACGGCAATACCCTGTACGGGGATGTGGCCTTCCAGCAGGTGAGTTATGTGAGCAGGCGTTATTCCTACGGCAACGAGACCTCCCGTTATTATGGGGCGGGCTATGTGGCGGAACTGGGCCTGGTACATCCGGCCACTCTGCGCAGGACTTCCGGACTGGGATATGACGAGAATCATTATTTCCTGATTTCGCCCAAGTTTCTGGTGCGTTATGTGGACGCGTTTACGAAAAAGATCGGAAAGATAGACATGGGAGGCATTTCTCTGCGGGATCTGGGCAGTGAGCTGCATTCTGACAAAAAGAGAACCAATATCATAGACAGGGAGGCGGCGCTGGATGTGGTGCTGGCCAGCCTGGGGCAGATCAAGGACACCGGCAGGGATATGCTGATCAATGCGGGCAATGATTATGCCTTTGCCTATGCGGACGACATGATCAATGTGCCTCTGTCCGCCAATGATTATTACATTGTGGACAGCACGGTTCCCTTCTACGAAATGTTGATTCACGGTTACATTGACTATGCGGGCGGCAATATCAATCTGAGCGATACCTATGACAGATCCGACATAGTCCTGAATCTGGTGGAGTACGGCGCGTCGCCCCATTTCATGTTCACATACCGAAATGCCAGCGACATGAAGAATACAGGACTGAACCGGTATTACGCCACTACATATGAGAACTGGAAAGAGGATGCCCTGGCCATTTACACAGATGTGAACAATGCCCTGAAACATGTGAACGGAGCGGCAATCATCAATCACCAGGTGCTGGAGGGCGGCGTCAAGGCGGTGACTTACAGCAACGGCGTGATTATCTATATCAACGAAGGCCAGGCGGATCAGACAGTGGGCGGCGTGACAGTGCCCGCCAGGAGTTATGAGATAGGGGGTGTGGACTAATGGAAGCGACAAAGACTAAACAACGGAAAAAACGCTCTCTATCCCAAAGACAGGCACTGAAAGGCTTTCTCTTTATCACGCCTTGGCTGATCGGATTTCTATGGTTTTACGCCCGCAGCCTGTTTATGACTTTGCAGTTTTCCTTTTCGGAGATGATTGTGAATCCGGGCGGCGGCTATACGCTGGACTTTGTATGGCTGGATAATTTTATCTATGCATTCCGGGCCCATGCCACTTACAAGCAGATTCTTACCACTTCCCTGGGCAATATGCTGGTGGACGTGCCGCTGATCACCTTTTTCAGCCTGTTCATGGCCATGCTGCTGAACCGTAAGTTTAAAGGGCGCACCCTGGTAAGGGCGATCTTCTTTCTGCCCGTCATCCTGAACGCTGACGCCATTGTAGATGCCATCAGCCTGTCCAGGGTGATGATGAGCGGGGGGATCTCCAGTGCCAGCGCCGAGATGGCGGCCTCTGCCAGCAGCGGCATGAGCGTGGAGTACTATATTCAGATGTTCGGCTCCCTGGGTCTTCCGGATGTATTGATTGAATATGTTTCCGGGGCGGTAAGCCGCATCAGTGATATTATCAATGCATCCGGTGTACAGATTATTATCTTTATAGCGGCTCTGCAGTCCATACCCGGCTCCATGTATGAAGTCGCCAAGATCGAAGGCGCAACCGCCTACGAGACTTTCTGGAAGGTGACATTCCCCATGGTGATGCCCCATATTATCACCAATATCGTGTATACCGTGGTGGACAGCTTCGCCAAGTCAGATGTTATCGAACTGGCTTATGACACGGCCTTCGGGCCGCAGATGAATTACGGATTAAGTTCCGTGTTCAGTCTGGTGTCCACCGTCATTACCTGCCTGATTCTGGTAATCGTCTGTGGACTGATACAGAAGCGCACGTTCTACTATAATTAGGAAAGGAGAAAAAAGATGGATAAGCAGAAAACAATACCTTCCATAAACCGTATTAAGGCGGGCATCCAGTCCATGAAGGACGACACCCAGTTTGCCAATGACAGGCTGCGCTGGGCCGGCAATGTCAAGGGCTTTGTACTGGTAATATTTAGACTTGCAATCATTCTTGGCATCTGTTATGTTATTCTTGGCCCGGTTATCGGTATAATCAGCAGTTCTTTTTTCTCTGATGCCGACAGCTATAACCCGATGGTATACCTGATTCCCCAGGAACCCACTCTGGCGCGTTATAAACTGGCGTCCCAGTACCTGATCTACTGGAAAACCATGGGCAGCTCCCTGCTGTACTCCGCAACGCTGATGCTGCTGCAGGTGATTATGTGCTCCATGGTGGGGTATGGATTTGCCAGATTTAACTTCCCCTTCAAGAATGTGCTGTTTGCCTGTGTGGTGGTGATGATTGTTATTCCCGCCAACACCGTTATGCTGCCGCTGTATACCACCTTCACCAGGTTCGATGTGTTTGGTATAATCAAGGCCGTGACGGGAGCGCCGCTGAACCTGATGTCCACCCCGGCGCCCATGTATATTATGACGGCATTTTGCTGCGGCCTGCGCTCCGGCCTGTATATCTATATCTTTAACCAGTTCTTCCGGGGGCTTCCCAAGGAGATAGAGGAGGCGGCTTTTGTGGACGGAGCGGGTACGCTGTACACCTATTTCCGCATTATGCTGGTCAATGCGCTGCCCTCTGTGGTAACGGTGGCGATTTTCTCCATGGTGTGGCAGTACAACGACACCTTTTACGCGAATCTGTTTCTTATTGACGAGAAAATCATCATCAGTAAGCGGATCTCCACCATCACGGGTTCCATCTCCAATGTGGAGAAGATCATGGATCCCAATATTCTGGAACTGTATATGGATGCCGGCATCGTGCTGGTGATGCTTCCCATCATCATTATCTATGTGGCTTTGCAGAAGCAGTTCATTGAAGGCGTGGAAAGAAGCGGTATCGTCGGCTGACGGCGAGAGGCTTTTCCAATATGGTTTTTCAACTAATACATAAAGGAGGATGAAAAAGTTGAAGGCAAAAAAAGTTTTAGCTTTATGCGTAGCTGCCGCCATGACCATGAGTCTGGCAGCATGCGGTAACGAAGAAGCCGGCGGCAATGCTTCCCAGGGCACCGTGGAACAGAGCCCCGAGAGTACGGCAGAGAGCACCCAGGAGGAATCTCCCGCATCTTCGGAAGCGCCTGGGGATGCCGCCCCGGAAGCAGGACCGGCCAGCATTGATTTTGAGGACGGCCTGTTTGGATTTGTGGGGGATAACACCACTGTGGCAGGAGGCCTGGGCAATGCAGGCGGTTACAGCATTGTGGATTACAACGGTTCCAAGGCGCTGGAAGTGGCGCCCAACGGTGCCAAGGGCGTAGGCGTGGGATTCCAGATCGACGCGCTTCTGGGCGATAAGGCCGCCCAGGTCAAAACCGTAGAGGCCAGTGTGGGTGTGAGCAGTTCCGATGGCAAGTTTTACGCATGTTCCGGTAAGGTGTATGGCCTGTATGCCGGTGAGAAGGATGGCGATGCCTGGTCCGTTTATCTGGAGACAGCCAATCCCAAGACGGTTTCCTATGAGGTTCCCGAGGGCAGAAGTTTCGGAGAGGGAGACAATCTGGTGATCTCCCTGGAGACAGATAACGCCTCCTCCGAATCCGGCTGGCAGACGCTGTATATTGACAATGTGACCTTCAAGGATGCCGACGGCAATGTGATCGAGGCAGACACTTCCGCGGAATACGCGGTGGCTGAGACCGGCCTGGATCCCAATCTGATGGTATTGAAGGATGTGGTGGAGCTGGAGGGCTTTGCAGGCAGCGGAGCGGGCTGGTCTCAGAGCGGCCCTAACCCTCTGACAGAGGAGCAGGCGGCGCTGATTGCGGAGAATCTGGTACCCGGGTCCGTAATCGAGATCGAGTATTCCTCCGATTCGCCCATCTGGCTGGTATCCGACGGGCAGACCGGCTGGCAGAGAGCGGTGGATGAGAGCACATTTGCCGTGTGCGGTTATGTGGCGGCAAACGGCGGCAAGGTTCAGTATACATACGAGCAGCTGGCCTCCTTCTGGGGAGAGGGATTTGAGAAGAATATGACCTTCCTGCAGGGCGAGTCTTCCGCGGACTTTGAGATTTTCTCCGTCAAGATCGGCGTGGACAGCGGCTTTGTGACACTGGGCAGTACCGTGGAACTGGAAGGCTTTGTATGCAGCGGAAGCGGCTGGTCTCAGGCGGGCTTCAACCCCCTGACGGATGAGCAGAAGGCTTTCATCACGGAAAATCTGGTACCCGGTACTGTACTTGAGATTGAGTATTCTGCCGAGTCACCCATCTGGCTGGTGTCCGACGGACAGACCGGCTGGCAGAGAGCGGTGGATGAGAGCAGCTATGAAGTCTGCGGCGCCGTGGCGGACGGCAAGGTTCAGTATACCTATGAACAGCTGGCTTCCTTCTGGGGAGAGGGATTTGAGCAGAATATGACCTTCCTGCAGGGTGAGTCCGCCGCTGATTTTGAGATTTTCTCCGTGAAAATTGGCAGCGGTGCCGTACAGCGTGCCCATGACCTGGTGGAAGTAGAAGGCTTTGCAGGCAGTGGAGCGGGCTGGTCTCAGAGCGGCCCCAATCCTCTGACGGAGGAGCAGGTGGCATTGATCGCGGAGAAACTGGTACCCGGTTCCGTTCTCAATATCGAGTACACAGCGGATACCCCTATCTGGCTGGTATCCGACGGACAGACCGGCTGGCAGAGGGCAGTGGACGAGAGTACTTATGAAGTCTGCGGCGCCGTATACAAGGACGGAGGAGCCGTACAGTACACCTATGAGCAGCTGGCTTCCTTCTGGGGAGAGGGATTTGAGAAGAAAATGACTTTCCTGCAGGGTGAGTCCTCTTCCGACTATGAGATTTACAGCGTGAAAATCGGCCAGACCAACTGATGGATCAACGAGAAAATTCCGGGGGCGAAACCGTCCCCGGGTGGAATCATAAAACAGAAAAAAGACGATAAATTGATAGGAGGAGAAAAATGAAGAATGTAACAAAGAAATTACTTTCGCTGGGACTTTGCGCTGCCATGGTCGCGGGTATGACGGCCTGCGGCAACGAAGGCGTTGATGCCCCGGTGGGCGGCAGCGGCGAAAGCGGCAGCACGGTGGAGAGCAGCAATGCCGGAGAGCAGAGCAGCGACGCCGAGCAGTCCGGCAGCAGCGCAGGCAGCCTGTATAATGAGGGCGAGACCAGAACCATCCGGGTAGGTACCTGGTATGACCATTACTATGACAGCACCCACAAGGATATCTACGAAAATCCTGCCGTATCCGACGAGGAGCAGGCTCAGGCCCAGTTTGACGTGGTGAAAGAGATCGAGGAGAAATATAATGTAAGGATCGAATTCGTCAATCTGACATGGGACGGTATTCAGGAATCCATCAATACTTCCATTCTGGCGGGAACGCCCGACTGCGATATCTATGAAGGCGACATGACATTCCTGATTCCTGCGGCGCTGAACGGTTTTGTGACCAATCTGGCGGATGTGCTTCCCGCGGACAATGACATATTCAATGAACAGATGATCTTCAGTCCAACGGACATTGGCAACGGCGACGGCGTATACATCTTTAAGTCCAACAGCGGTGAGTCGCAGTATTATAATACCTATCCCCTTGCCTTCAACGCCCAGATGCTTGAGGACGCGGGTCTGCAGAACCCCAATGAACTGTATGCCAACGGTGAGTGGACCTGGGAGAAGTGGAGAGAGTATCTCATCGCCCTGACCCAGGATACTGACGGTGACGGTGTGATTGATGTATATGGTTTCGGATCCAGGACGGATTTCCTGGTACAGAACCTGCTGACCAGCAACGGCACTTATATCGCCCGTAACGATAAGGAAAATCTCAGCAGCAATGAGGTAGGCGAGGTACTGGAGTTCATTTACAATATGTACAATGTGGATCGCGTAGCCCGTCCCTGGAACGCGGATGATTTCAACGACAACCAGAATGCCTACATGAAGGGCAGCGTGGCATGCTGGATCAGCGCGGCATGGATCTCTGATGCCAACAAGGATGTGGAACTGGGCTTTGACATTATCTGGGCACCCTGGCCCATCGGCCCTCACGGCAACGAGGAAACCAATGTGCTGAGAAACGGCGCTTCCGGCAATGCCTGGATGATCCCCACAGGCGTAAAGGATCCGGAACTGGTATTTACCGCGTTCCAGGATTGGCAGAACTGGTATCATGGCGACACGGATTGGCGTGACGGCAATATGACCTGGTGGGAAGATTGCGCCATTACGGAAGAAAATCTGGAGGTTATGGGATACCTGGGAAGCCGCGAAGGTATTGAGATTTACGGAGCATTGGGCGAGGATCTCATCACCTGGTCCGACCTGCTGGACGGCGTGAATACCCCTGCCCAGTTCCAGGAGATTTATAAGCAGCCCATACAGGATGCGCTGGACGGCTTCTTTAACTAAGCAGCAGTCCCACACAGCTATTATGGTGGAGCGCCGCAAGGTGCTCCACTGTTCCTATAAGGCAAGCCTTGCGGCTATGATGGCCTTGAATAAGATTATAAAAAGAGAATGTGAGGTTCCTATGAGCGATATTAAGATGATAGCCCCTGCCGTGAAGAATGTCCCCTGGCAGGAGAAGCCCGAAGGGATCAAGGGTGCTCCGATCTGGAGATACTCCGAGAACCCCATTATCGGCCGTAACCCCGTGGAGGGTGTGGCCCGTATTTTCAACAGCGCAGTGATGCCCTATGGCAATGAATTTATCGGCGTGTTCCGGGGAGAACAGACCAACGGCGTTCCCTATATCTATCTGGGGAGAAGCAAAGACGCCATCCACTGGGATATTGAGAAGGATAAGATTCCCTTCGTGGATGAAGAGGGCAATTCTTTCATGCCCCATTATGCCTATGACCCCAGGCTGGTGAAGGTGGAGGACACCTATTATATCATCTGGTGCCAGGATTTCTATGGGGCTTCCATCGGTATGGCCAAGACCACTGACTTCAAGAAGTTTGTAAGACTGGAGAATCCCTTTATTCCCTTTAACAGGAATGCAGTGTTGTTCCCCCGCAAGATTAACGGCAATTTCGTGATGCTGTCCCGCCCTTCCGACAGCGGCCATACCCCTTTCGGCGATATCTTCCTGAGCGAGAGTCCCGACATGGTGTACTGGGGCAAGCACAGGCATGTGATGAGCCGGGGCAGGGAATGGTGGGAGTCCGTGAAGATCGGCGGCGGCGCCGCGCCCATTGAGACCAGTGAAGGCTGGCTTCTGTTCTATCACGGCGTAAGCGGTACCTGCAACGGTCTGGTATACAGCATCGGCGGAGCCATTCTGGATCTGGACAATCCTTCCATTGTAAAGTACCGCTGTGAAAACTTCCTGCTCACTCCCGAGGAGTGGTATGAGGAGAGGGGCTTTGTGCCCAATGTCACATTCCCCTGTGCCACCATCCATGATTCCATCAGCGGCAAGATCGCCATTTACTATGGCTGTGCGGACAGCTATGTGGGATTGGCTTTCTGCAATTTTGACGAGATCATGGCCTATATCAAGGAGCACAGTGTGGTGACTCAGGATGATACCGAGATCGGCAGGAGATAAAGACGAATAGACAGAGCGGGAGACATATGTCATGTTTCCCGCTTTTTCCACAGCTGCCCTGTGGAGAGCGAGGTATAAGAATATGGCCAAAAAACGAAAGACAATCGGTGTGATCACCACGGATATCTATGAGACTTACCAGCGCAACGTAATGCGTGGGATTCAGCGGGAGGCGGCTGCGCAGGGTTATGATGTGGTGGTGTTCTCCACCTTTTTGAAAGCAGGCATGTGGTTTGGCTACCTGGCCGCGGAGCAGAATATCTACAATATGATCCAATACGACAGGCTGGACGGTATTATTCTGATGCCGGATCACCTGATGGAATTTGAGGGGAGCCGTAAGTTGCCGGAGATTCTCAAAAAGCGCTGCAGGGGGCCGGTGGTGGTGCTGGACTACCAGATCGCGGATTTTCCCTGCGTCATGGAAGAGGGCAGCGGACAGCTTCGCCCGGTGTTGGAGCATCTGTATCAGGAACATGGGATTACCGACATTGCCTGTATGACGGGGATGGAAGAGCATCCCCATGCCCGGCAGCGTCTTCAGTCCTACAGGGATTTCATGGAAGAACATGGGCTGCCTGTCAAATCTGACCGTGTCTTTTACGGAGATTTCTGGTATAATAAGGGAGAGGAAGTGCTGGAAAGTCTGCTGCAGAGTCCGGAGGGGCTGCCCCAGGCCGTCTGCTGCGCATCGGACAACATGGGTATCAGTCTGTATGCCGCCTGCCGGAAAAGGGGGATCAATGTGCCCCGGGATCTGGTGATCACCGGCTATGATTCCGACTCCGGCGGAAATGTATTGCCTCATTTCCTCACTTCCGTGGTCAAGGATTCCGAAAGTCTGGGCGTGAACGCCGTGCGCAGGCTTGCGAGTCTGCTGGAAGGGAAGGAGATTCCCATGACGCAGCCCCAGGACCGTTTGGCACCGGGCAGCAGCTGTCCCTGCGGCATAGGCTGGGAGGAAAGCCAGGCGGATCACCTGGAGGAACAGTTTTCTCAGGCGGGATTCGGATTTTATCATGAGTGCAACTTTATGATGGAAGACGGTATCGCCATGCGGAGCCTGGAAGAATGTCTGTGGAAGATAGACTGGTATCTCCGTTTTCTGGGGGATATCAGCGGATATTCCATCTGTCTGTGCCAGGACTGGCAGGGTTCCGCCAGGGATAATGAGAAGTACCGCAGGGAGGGCTACAGTTCCCAAATGAAGCTGATTTACCACAGATATGGGGAGAATCGGTGTGTGGATCTCCAGCGGGAATTTCCTCTTTCGGAAATGCTGCCCTCTCTCTGGGAAGAGAGAGCACAGCCTGCCATCTTTTATGTGACGCCTCTTCACTTTATGGATCGGTGCATGGGGTACAGCGCAATGATGTTCGAGGGGGAGAGCAGCGATATCCCGTCTTACTACTGGGATTGGCTGCGGAATCTGTGCAATATCCTGGAATCCATGCGGCGCTATCTGAATCTGGAGAAGTTGAATGAGAGCCTGACGGAGGCATATCTGCTGATGGAGCGGAACGCGGTGACGGATGAACTCACCGGCCTGTACAACCGTAAGGGTTTTGTGCTCTATACCCGGCAGCAACTGGAACTGGCGGTGCGGGAAGGCTTGGAACTGGTGGTGCTGGTGGCGGATCTCAACGATCTGAAGGGGATCAACGATTGCTATGGACATATGGAGGGGGATTATGCCATCCGTCATGCCGCTCTGGCCATCCGGGCATTTCTGGGGCAGGAGAACAGTCTGTATGCCAGGGGATATCGTACCGGAGGGGATGAGTTCGCCGCCGTGCTGGCCATGCGCATATCCCAGGAAGAACTGGCGGGGCGCATGGAAGCGCTGGAGGCTTATCTGGAGGAGATAAACCTCCGGTCAGGCAAAGCCTTCCGGGTGTCCGTCAGCTACGGGATCAGCAGGGAGGATCCGGTCCACACGGATTTAAACCATCTGCTTCAACGGGCCGACCAGTTGATGTACCAGGCCAAGCAGAACTACAAAAGAGAACAAAAGCGGAAAACCTAAACATTGATTCAGGAGGAGGAAGCCATGAGATTTGTGTATCCAGAAGGAAAAAACAAAGCACTTACATTCAGCTATGACGATGGTCAGATTCACGACAGGAAACTGGTGGAGATTCTGAACCGACATGGGATGAAAGGGACTTTTCATCTGAATTCGGGGATGTTGGCTCAGGACAGGAACCATGATGTTTTTTTGGCGGCGGATGAGGTGGCGGAACTTTTTGCAGGCCATGAAGTGGCGGTTCACGGGGTGCAGCACCGCAATCTGCCCTCGCTTTCGGGGAATCAGGTGGTGAATGAGATTCTGGAGGACCGGCGGGCTCTGGAGAAACTCACCGGGGGCATGGTACAGGGCATGTCCTATGCCTTTGGCAATTATTCTGAGGAAGTGATGGGAATTCTGGGAAAGCTGGGCATCAAGTACTCCCGGACTGTAATTTCCACCAACGGCTTTTTCCCGCCCGCTGACTTTTTGGCCTGGCATCCCACCTGTCATCACAACGGTGGGCTGATGGAACTGGGGCAGAGGTTTCTGGCAGCTCCCAGCTATGTGGAGCTGCCGGTGATGTATGTGTGGGGCCACAGCTTTGAGTTCGCTGGGAACGGGGACTGGAGTGTGATCGAAGAATTTGCGGAGATGATGGGGGGTAAGGAGGACATCTGGTATGCCACCAATCTGGAGATCTGCGACTACATTCAGGCCACCCGCAGCCTGGAGTCCAGCGGCGACGGTCTGACACTGAAAAATCCCACGTCCATCAGCGTATGGATTCGGAAGGAGCAGGGAGGGGAGTTGTTGGAGATCCGTCCCGGAGAATGCGTTTATATCGGGGAGAGATAAAACAAAATCCAGGAGAGGTTAAAAGAAGTCTGATAGAGGCAAAAGGGAACCCCCATAGCGGCAGGAATGGCTGTCATGGGGGTTTTATGTTTATCTGTGCCTGGAGAGATATGCCCGGCCTGCGTTTTGGAAAGCATACTCGGCCTACGTCTGGGCCGCTTCCTCGATCAGCCGCAGAATGGTATGCACGGAGTCCATCTGACCGCTGCGGCCCATGGCGTCGTGATAGGACTGGCGGTTGGAGAAAAGTTCATGCACTTTGGCCACCAGGAGTTCGGTGGTCAGATCGTCCTCGTTTATCACCAGGGAGAAGCCCTGGGCTTCGAAAGAGGCGGCGTTGAGCAGCTGGTCGCCTCTGCTGCTGGCGGCGGGCAGGGGAATCAGCACATTGGGCTTTTTCAGTGCCAGCAGTTCGCAGATGGAATTGGCACCGGCCCGGGAGATCACGATATCCGCCATGGCAAACAGGTCTTTCAACTCTGTCTTGACATATTCAAACTGTTTATATCCGGAAGTGGTCAGCAGCAGATTGTCAATTTTGTCCTTGCCGCAGAGATGCACCACCTGAAAATCTTCCAGAAGCCGGGGCAGGGCGTCCCGCACCGCCTTATTTACATTGGCGGCTCCCAGGCTGCCGCCGATTACCAGGATTACCGGTCTGTTGGCGGTAAAGCCGCACAGGTCCAGCCCGGCGATGCGATTGCCCTGGGCCAGTTCGGACCGAATCGGGGAGCCCGTGAGCACCGCCTTGCCCTCCGGCAGCATCTGCATGGTCTCGGGAAAATTGCAGCAGATTTTTTTCGCTACGGGAAAGCACAGTCTGTTGGCCAAGCCGGGTGTCATGTCGGACTCATGAAGGATGCAGGGGATGCCCAGCGCCGCCGCAGCGCGCACCACCGGCACGCTGACAAAACCGCCTTTGGAAAATACCACGTCAGGGCAATAGCTTTTCAGATATTTCCTTGCTTCCGAAAATCCTTTTATTACCCGGAAGGGGTCGGTCAGGTTTCGGATATCCAGATAGCGGCGCAGCTTGCCAGTGGAAATGCCCGTGTAAGGGATATCAAAATCCGCAATCAGCCTCTTTTCGATGCCGTCATAGGAGCCCATATAGGAAATCTCATATCCGGCCTGGCGGAGCGCCGGCAGCAGCGCAATGTTGGGAGTCACATGTCCGGCGGTGCCGCCCCCCGTCAATACGATTTTTTTCATCCCAGCGTTTCCTCCAGAGCGTGGGCCAGTTGATCCGGGCAGGAAGTGGACTTGAAACCGCACCGAATGCCCTTTAGTTTCTCAATTACGTCTTCTACTTTCATGCCCTGTACCAGGGCGCAGATTCCTTTCAGATTGCCGTTGCATCCGCCGGTAAACTGTACGGATTTTAAAATGCCGTCCTCAATCTCAAAATCTATTGCGCTGGAACAGGTTCCCTTTGTATGGTATGTCATATGTATATCCTCCATTCCTGATTTATTGTAATATAGTATAGCAGATTTTCCCAGGTACTTCAAGGCAATCCGGGAGGGATTTGGATGCCGTATGCGGCCTGTTAATTTAAACTAAACTGGTGTAACATTTCCTGAATGGAAAAATACATCTTCATTCAAGGAAATCTTGCAGAAGAAGCTTGAGGAATTAGCAGAAATGGCAGATGAGGATAAAAACTCTCAATGACATTGATAGTTTTCAACCCCTTTTTTCGTATAAGTATAAGAATAGCAGAAATCATGATAAGATCCTGCTATTTTCGCACTACAAAGTCAACAAAAGGAGCAGAGTGACGCTGAACGGGCAGATTTCCCTCAAGCCCTTGGAGAAAAAAATCCTTCAGGAGTTTGGAGGTAACAGATTCATCTATTATTCTGTCCCAGTTCATCAGGAAGCTGCCTGCCCAAGAGCGGGAATGGGTTAGGGGCGTCCCATAGACCTGCGCACACGCAGGTCGAATGGAGCGGGTCCGTGCCGGAATGCCTGTTTTCAGTGCGGGAAGAGGCGGGATTTGTCGGGAAATATCGGTGAGTATGCATCGGGGAAATATTGCAATGTGGTATGGTTAAGATATATGATGTAACCAGGGAGAATATTTCCGACAGGAACTTAAAACAGCATATGCCCGTAAGCGCATGGATTCACATATGAGCGCAAAGCAGTCAGATGTGAATCGCAGGTGGTGTGCGGTGTAGGGGATATGCGGAACTTAAAACAGCATATGCCCGGAGAACACACTGATCCATATACGGACGCTAAAGCGGCCGGATGTGGATCACAGGGAGTGTGTTAGTAGGGGATATGCGGAACTTTAAATAGAAAGGAACGATGATGATGTTTCCGATATTTGAACAAGAAAAAGTTGCCTCCATAGTTATGTTGGCCTGTATGGCCGGCAGCATTCTGATGCGGGTAGGGCTGGGGCTGATGTACCTGCACCTGATCCATGAGACGGACAATATGGCCAGTACCCGCAGCAGACAGTTGAAGCAGTGCAAGCTGAAATTTGCCAACTGTTATCAGCTGAACAATGGTATGGCCAATGTGCCAGTGTTTGTGGACAAGTTTATCAGCCGCATGAGCCTGGGGCCTGTCTCTCCCCATATGCTGGAACATCTGTCAGGGCAGTTGATGCTTCTGTCCGTAGTCAGTGCAGGGGTGGGCGTGTGCAGAAGCATTGTGGCGGGCAGCACCATGGGACAGATCCTTCCCTTTTACATAGCCAGTATGTTTGGGCTTTATCTGTTTTTTTCCGTCTCTGCCATTGTGGACCTGAAGGGAAAAAGAAGGGTACTGAAGATCAATCTGGTGGACTATCTGGAGAACCACCTGTCCGGGCGCATGGGGGTGACCCAGGAGGACATGGAGATGCTCTTTGGGACGGACGCGTCTTTCAGGGGAAAGAGACGGAACAGGGATGCCCGGGAAAACCTGTATGCCGTACCTGCCAGACGCAGCGCCAAAAAAGGAGTGGATGTGATCCCTGTGGGCAGCAGGCTGGGAGAGGAATCCAGGGCTGTCCAGGGAGCCAACGAAACCGGGGAGCCGGGGGCCGGCAGTCGGCTTCCGGAGGAACACAGGGGAAAGTTTACCCCCGTTCAGGAGCAGGAACTGGAGCAGCTGCTGCGGGAATTCCTGACTTCATAACATTCAATTTCCCCTTGCATAATCTGCAGGATTTTGTTAGACTGTGTGATTGAGAGCACCGTATATACGCAAAAGGCGTCGAACGCCATAACAGTTGGGCCTGCGGCATACTGCCGTGGGCTCACATTGTTTTATTTTGGAAGTATTCCATGATAAAAAGGAGAAAATCATGAAAATTGTGGTACTGGAAAGACACAGCGTGGGGGCTGACGTCCCTGTGCAGTATGAGCATTTGGGACAGGTGGTTTACTACCACAATACCACCACGGTTCAGGAAGTCAGTGAGCGGGTGCGGGACGCGGAGATTATCGTGGCCAATAAGGCTCCTCTCCGGGAGGAGACCCTGAAAAACGCGCCCCATGTCCGCCTGATCTGCGAACTGGCCACCGGCTTTGACAATGTGGATCTGGCCTACTGTAAGAGCCGGGGGATCAAGGTATGCAATGTGGTGGATTACTGCTCGGGCATGGTGGCCCAGCACACCTTCGCCCTGGCGTTGGCCCTGCTGGAAAAACTTCCCCACTATGACCAATATGTGAAGTCCGGAGCCTACAGTGCCCAGGACCGATTCTCTAACTTTGACCTTCCTTTTCATGAATTGGAGGGTATGACCTGGGGCATTATCGGCATGGGGAACATCGGCCGCCGGGTGGCACGGATTGCCGCTGCTTTTGGCTGCCGGGTGATTTTTTACTCCGTGACCGGGGCCAGCAGCTGCCGGGACTATCCCCAGGTGGACAAGGAAACCCTTTTGGCGGAGAGCGATATTCTGTCCCTGCATTGTCCCTTGAGCGCACTGACCCGTGGGATCATCGACAGGGAGGCCTTGGGGCAAATGAAAAGGACGGCGGTTCTGGTCAATGTGGCCCGGGGAGCCGTGGTGGACAATCCTGCTCTGTACGAAGCGCTGGTGGAAGGGGAGATCGCCGCTGCCGGACTGGATGTGGTGGATGGAGAGCCCCTGCAGTCCTCCAATCCTCTGAGCCGTATAAAGGACAGCTGCCGGCTGATTATCACGCCCCATCTGGCCTGGGCCAGCGTGGAGGCCCGCACCCGCTGCGTGGAAGAGGTAGCCAAAAACATAGAGGCATTCCAAAAGGGCCAGCCCCGGAATATCGTCAATCCCTGAGAAAGAAATCTCTAAGAGTAGAAAAGCCAATCCGTAAGAGTAGAAGCACCAATCCATAAGAGGAGAAAAGAGACTTGACAAGCCTGTCCCCCCATAGTAAAGTAAGAAAAACGTATGGAGAAGAAAGATTTTTGGAGAAAGAGGAGATACATGGTTGAAAAAATAAAAGGTTTGATGAAAAAGTATGAAGAGATGATCGCATATCTGGTGGTGGGCGTCCTGACTACTTTGGTGTCCTGGGGTGCCATGTTCCTGGCAAGCTGGCTGCTGTTTGGCAATCCCCTTCACCCTACGCCTTTTGAAAATGCGGTGATGAGTGCCGTCAACTGGGTGGCCGGGGTGACATTTGCCTATTTTACCAACAGGCGGTTTGTATTTAAGAGCCATGAGCCCATGCTGCAGGAGATTCCCAAGTTTGTTCTTTCCAGGGTGTCCACTCTCATACTGGATCTGGTGGTACGGCAGGTCTTTGGCATGATGGGAATCAACACTTATATCACCACCTTTGTGTCGGCGGTGCTGGTGTTCATCGGCAACTATGTGATGAGCAAGCTGCTGGTATTTCGTAAGGGTAAACAGCAAAAGATAAATATAGAAGTAAATAATATAGTTAATAATATAGAAGTAAATAAAAAAGATAAGTAAAATAAAACGGCAAAGAAATATGTAAAAATCCCCGGCGGATGGAATAAATATATCCGCCGGGGACTTATTTTATGTTTTTTCCGGATCTCTCCGCCTGTGTGACAACGGCGGAGTCCTCAGCCTTATACGCTATAGGGATCCTGGTTCTGGCCGGAACCGCCAAAGGCATCGTTGAAGCCCTGAGACTGATTTATCTCGGCTTCTTTCTGACGGCGCAGGCGGGTAAATTCGTCATAATTCTTGTTGAACAACTGCTTGAGCTGGTCGCTGTAGCCGAAGATGCCTGCCGGGCACTTTCTGTTCAATTCATCCAGCACCTGATCGCTGGCGGCCTTGCTGGGCATAGTGAGCTGATGGGATTTCTTGTTTTCCGTGTACAGTATGATGGAGTAGGTAGTGCTGACGGTGCGGCCATACTTCTGATGGTTGACCTGATGGCTGTAAGCCCAGGCCACCTGACGCAGAGCAAATACATCGGTCTTGGCGCCGCTGCAGTCAAACAGGTAATTGCGTCCGATGCGGATGCCCTTGGTGGGCTCGGAAGCGCTTTCGAAATCCGCATCCGCGCGCTCCAGCTCCATCTCACCCTGGGCCTTCAGCGCCTTGATCAGCTTTCTCTGGTAGCCGCCGGTGAGAGCCTTGATCAGCATATATACCGCCCAAAGCAGCAATATTACGGCCAGAGCGTTCATGAAAAGCACGAAGTCCGCATGGCCCCTCTTCAGATGGTCAACCTTGATATAGTAAGGCGCGCAATATTCTTTAAACTCATCATCGGTGTAGTCCGCTTCCCGGAAGAAGGAACGGTAATGCCGCAGCATTTCGTCATCCATGGGAAGAATCTGTCCCGTAATCTGCATGGTGGTGTCCAGCGCTCTCAGGTCATAAGTCTCAAAGAATTCATCGCTGTTTCTGTCAATGATCTTGGTAGTATCAAAATATCTGGCGGGGACTGCCAGCCCCACGAACTCCCAATATAAATCCTCATTGGTATTGACATACCGGTCCAGGCCGCCCACCAGTACAGCGTGATACTGCATGGTATCCCGCTCGGACACTTTGGCTCCGTTCCGGGTGGTGGTGGTCACTTCCGTGGCAAAGGTGCCGAAAGTCAGTTCAAAGGTCATGGTTACATATTGGTTTTCAATCTCATTGATGGACAATTCCTCGAAGGCCACCGGCCCTTTTGCCCAGGTGATGAAATCCGGCCCGAAATATACCAGCAGACCAGCTGCCGCAATAAACAGAATAATGATTCCGGGCATCACTTTTTTCAGGGAAGCACTCTTTAGTTTTTGTAACATTTTCTTTTCCTCCTACAATTAAAATCCCGCATTTCCCATGCCATACAGGGAAAAGGTCTTTCTATGGGCCTGGCGTATGGGCTTATATCCTGTTCGCCAGGACTTCCACCAGGCGGGCGCAGTGGTCTGCGGCCCGGCGCTCAAAGGTGGGATAATCCATCTCGGCGCTGTCGTCCGCCTTGTCCGAAATGGCCCTTACCACCACAAAGGGGAGCCCGTTAAGATAGGAAGCATGGGCGATGGCGGCTCCCTCCATTTCCGTACAGTCTCCATGGAATTCCGAGATCAGGCGGTCTTTTACCGCTTTGTCTGAAATAAACTGATCCCCGCTGACAATACGGCCCACCGCCGTATGCAGCCCGGGGTTAGCCTCTTCGCAGGAACTGAGGGCCAGACGGATCAGGTTTTCATCCCCAGGAAAGGCCAGAGTATCCAACTGGGGCACCTGCCCAAGGGCATAGCCAAATACCCGGACGTCCATATCATGGTGAACCACATCCCGGGATATAACGATATCACCGATGTCCAGAGCGGCGTTGAGGGAACCGGCCACTCCGGTATTGATCACATGGGTGACATCGAACAGATCCGCCAGGATCTGTACGCACATGGCGGCGTTGACTTTGCCGATGCCGCAGCGCACCACCACCACCTGAGCCCTGCCCAGTGTACCCTCATGGAAAACCATGCCCGCCCGGGTGGTCTGGCGGCTGTCGGTCATCTTCGCTTTCAGCGCTTCCACCTCCAGCTCCATGGCCCCGATAATACCTATTTTGCTCATATAATTCTCCTATCTAGAGTTCCGCATCTGACCGGCCAGCACCAACTTCCACAGAGAAATTCCAGGCCGCGTGTGCGTCCCGGAATTCTCTGGGCATTGTCCGGTCAGATACTGATCAGTGTTCCGCAATCCACCTTTTAATCCGGGTAAACCAGGCGGCTGTTATCAATATGGTACAATACCTGTTCCAGATATCTTTCGGCCAGGTAGTTGGCCATGTTCAGGTTCATATCCAGATAGTTGCCGCAGTCTTTTGGCGACGCGCCCGGTACTTCCCCTTTGAAATCCCGAATAAAGACAAACATTTCTTTTACCAAAGGAACAATGTCCTTGGATTCATATGCTCCGGCGAGCAGAAGATAGAACCCGGTCCGACAGCCCATGGGACCAAAATAGATGGTCTTGTTCCCATATTCGGCATGGTTCCGGAGAAAAGTGGCGGCCAGATGCTCGATGGTATGTACTTCTGCGGTGTTCATGACAGGCTCGTCGTTGGGGCTTGTCATGCGCAGGTCAAAGGTGGTGACCGGACGGCCCTCCACATAGTCGATCCTCGATACGTATACGCCGGGAACTAATTTGATGTGGTCTATGGTGAAGCTTGTTATTTTCTCCATAATCGTAATCTCCTTTGCTTTTCTTTTTTCTATAGTAACATGGATTTTGAAAAATAGCTATGTAAAGAGGGAGAAAACTGTGTTATACTATGGTTTATGTGTTACTGTTCCATTCATTCGCAGTAATACGCAAAAATCCATTTAAAATCGCCTTCGGCCAGGGTTTTTGCGTACTTGAATTACGTTCTTACGGTCTGTGAAAGCGGAGGTTTTGTGAGATGAAGCTATATTTGATACGTCATGGAGAAACAGATTACAATAAGCAGAAGAAGAATCAGGGGCAGATCGACGTGCCGCTGAATGAGTATGGGAGAGAGCTGGCGGAAAAGACCAGAGAGGGACTTCTTAGCGTACCTTTTGATTTGTGCCTATGCAGTCCGTTAGGACGGGCGAAGGAGACGGCGGAGCTGATCCTTAAAGGGCGGAAGGTTCCGATTGAAACGGACGACAGGATTATCGAAGTGTCCTTTGGAAGATATGAGGGGAGATGCTGGGATCCGGAGGCTTGGGACGAGGAGATGCCAAGGGAATTTCAGTGCTTTTTTGACGAACCGGGGAAGTATCAGGCGCCTTCGGACGGCGAAAGCTTAGAGGCGTTAAAGCAGCGTACCGGGGAGTTTCTAAGGGATATCTGCCGCCGGGAGGAGTATCGGGATTATACGATATTGGTATCCACCCATGGAGCGGCTCTTGCAGGAATTCTTGCTAATATCAAGGGACTTCCGGTGGAGCGGTTCTGGGGAGAGGGATGCAGCAGGAACTGCGGCGTGACAGAGGTGTCCGTTAAAGACGGGAAGCCGGAGATCCTTTCGGAAAATGTGACATATTACCAGGATTAGCGTAGGCTGCCCGTTCGTATGAGCAAATTT
>OFHA01000515.1_pt1 | contig 33600 bp, 28 predicted proteins | sample 1521891 | NCBI WGS metagenome assembly OFHA01 (sample SAMEA3504089, study PRJEB24116) | mouse gut metagenome | biome: mouse gut; feature: mouse-associated habitat; material: faeces | place: Denmark | collected 2011
AACAGCCGAAATCCAACAAGTCAGCAGATTTTCCCGATAGAGAAAATATAAATAAAACATTGCTCCTGTCATTCCCATATAGGTAAACAGGATTTGTCCTGCATTATACCTCCATCTAAAGATACCCGCTTCATAAAAAACGGTCCCTGCCAATGCCCATACACAGATAAATAACAGAGTAAAAGCAATTATTTTCACTTTGCGCTCTTTTATCTGATATGGTTTTCGCTCCAAAAGCAACATGGAGATCCAGAACATAAACAGCACACTTATTGTCAAACCAAAGGCATTACCGCAGAAAAGTCCCCAAAAACTCATAATCCTTTTTTACCTCCTGCAACTTCTCACAATCCCGGCAATCCAGGATTTCCATTTGTCCATCTTTTCGGAAGTTCATCCATTATGACAGTTTTCTCAATTTCACCTGAACCTTTGAAAGGCCGGAACCGCCTGTTGGTATTACCCTTTGCAGTCCATCACAGAAACCCGTTCTTCCGGATAAAACTGCTGCAGAACCTCTTCCTGTCTGTCCTCTGCTGACTCCGGCAGCTTCTTCTCCGGATGAAAATTATTATCCGCTTCCATGGGCTGCCCGGGATTTTCCTTAGCCTGCTCCACTTCCGGCTTATTCATAAACCGGGGATCTTCTTTTGCATCCTTAATGGCCGCTTTCACAGCTTCTCCCAGCAGCTCTCCAAACTGGGGATTTTTCTTCGTCACTTCTGCAACCTGCTGATATGCCTGCTGCACAATAGTCTGCTGTTCTTCTTTGGAGGAAGCCTGCTGAAGGGCATGTTTTATCCTCTCCCCTTCTTTCCGGGCAAGTTCCGCCATCTGTGCAAGCTGTGGATTCACCCGCCGCAGCAGTTCCCGCTCCTGCGGCGTTACGGACTCTCCTCTGGCAATCTTTTTTGCAATCTGCAGGGCCTTTCTGGTGTCACGTTCCCCTTCTTCCACTTCCTCAGGCTCCAGCAGCTTCTGCAGGAGTGATTTTTTAGTATCATCTGTTTCCACTCCGGTCAGATTGCGTATTACCTGATTGATATCTACCAGTAAATCACCGTTTTTTCTTTTTGCTGCTCCTGAATCCGAATTCGTCCTGTTTATATTAATGTTCATGCTCATTCCTCCCGTCTGACTGACACAACATGGTTCTTACAGTTATATCGGCAGGCGGAAAGAATCAGGCCACTGTTTTCCATGTGTCCTTTTTTCTGTAATAAATCAGTCCCACTGCATCCGCCAGAAACCATCCAATGGGAACGGACCACCAGATTCCCGTCACCCCAAAGGCCGGTACTGCTGAGAGCACATAGGCCAGTACCACCCGTGTACCAAGGGAAATTACCGTGAGCACTACAGACATGCCAGGCCTGCCCAATGCCCGGTACAGACCATACAGCAGAAACAGGCAGCCGATTCCGCAGTAGAAAGCGCCTTCAATCCGCAGGTACCGCACCCCTTCCATTATCACTTCTGTTTCCGACGAGTCCACAAACAGCGTCATCAGCGGCCGGGCGAATACCCAGACAAGGGCTGAAACCACAATGCAAAAGGCCATGGATGTAAGCAGCGCTCCTTTCAGTCCTTTCCGGATGCGTTCTTCCTTCCTGGCCCCATAATTCTGAGCAAGAAATGTGGAACATGCATTGCCGAAATCCTGTACCGGCATATAGGCAAAGGCGTCAATTTTCACTGCCGCCGCAAAGGCTGCCATAATGGCAGGACCAAAACTGTTCACCAGCCCCTGTACCATGAGAATCCCAAGATTCATCACGGACTGCTGCACACAGGTCAGTATGGAGAATCCCGCAATTTCCCTGACGCATTCCGGAGGAATCTGCCAGAATCTCCGGACAGCCCGAAGCTGAGGACAGCGCCCCATCCCGTATATCACAATTCCCACACCGGAAATATACTGGGAAATCACCGTGGCTCTGGCTGCACCTGCCACTCCCTGTCCAAGCTCCAGCACAAACCACAAATCAAGCAGGATATTCAGCACAGAAGAAGCAGCCAGAAATACCAGCGGTACCACAGAATTTCCCACTGCGCGCAGAAAAGAGGCAATATAATTATAGAGAAATGTGGCTGTAATTCCCCAGAAAATAACAGCCAGATATTCCCGCATATAACCCCACACCTCTTCTGGCACCTGAAGAAAGACACGGATTCCATCCAGGCAGGCAAAAGCGGCCAGATTCAGCAGAACTGTCAGTGTTCCTATTAATACAAAAGACCCGCGGATACTCTCCGCAAGTCCCTGTTCATCCCGCCGGCCAAAACGGATGGAAAACACTGCGCCGCTTCCCATGCAGAGTCCCAGGAGTACGGACGTCAGAAAGGTCATCAGCGTAAAGGCAGATCCCACAGCCGCCAGAGCATTGCTTCCCAGAAATTTTCCCACAATCAGCGTATCGGCCACATTATAGCATTGCTGCAGCAGATTCCCAAGAATCATGGGAACCGCAAATTTCAGCATGGAGGCCATAATGGGCCCTCTGGTTAAATCCCGGTCCATTCCTCTTCATCCTTTCCGGAATGTTTTCCCGTCCATAGAAACATTCCAATTCCCAAAATCAGAATGAAAACAGAAATCAGCTGGGATGTAGACAGAAATCCAAAGGTTCCCCGGTAATCATTTCGCAGCATTTCTATGATAAATCTTCCGATACTGTAAAGAATACAGTAAACAGCCGACACCTTTCCTTTTTGGGGGTTCCTTTTCGCATATGCCATCAGAAGAAACGCCATGGCAAAATCACCAATACTGGAATAAATCTGGGTGGGAATCAGTTTCACACCATTTGGCGCATAATCTGACTGCCAGTATTGAATACTGAATGCCGAATCTGTCTCCCTTCCGTAACAGCACCCGGCAAAAAAGCAGCCAATTCGCCCGCAGCCCTGTGCAAAAGCCACCGCCGGCAGCACCAGATCCAGATAAGACAGAAAATCTGCTTTTTTATAGCGGCAATAGCCCCAGCCGGCTGCCACCCCGCCGATTATTCCTCCATACACCACCCATCCATTCTGAAAATTCCACAGAATAGAAGGGTCCTTCAAAATATCCTGAAAACTCACGGTATAATAAAGAAGTTTACTGCCTGCTGCTCCCCCCAGCACTGCACACCAGAATATTCCAAACAGAATATCCGGGTTCAGTCCCTGCTTTTTTGCACGTCTTTCGCTGATGAGCAGTGCGCTCATGTAACCGATTGCCACCATAACGCCATACAGATGTATGGTCAGGGGGCCAATGTGAATATCATTAATCATAATTTCCTCCAGTTTTCCATTTGTTGTACAATCCTCAGTCTATTGTAACAAACTTCTCCGTTTCTGTGAACCATTTTTATTGTACCAGACCTGCCAGTTTCTGTTTATACATAGTTTGCAAACACATCTTCCTGGTTCCCGATTTCATTGTAACAGTTTAAAAATACGGATTCAGATAAACTGCAAAATCACTAAACATTTCCAAATTAATGTGCTATAATATGCAAGGTGCTTTTAACACCTGAATTCTGTACTTATCAGAACATAGTTTCATTTTGCATACAAAATTAAGAAAGGACCTGTGATATGTGGATTGCCAATCAATGGAAAGAATATGAAGTTATTGACTGTTCCAGAGGAGAAAAATTAGAACGCTGGGGCAAATACCTTCTGGTAAGGCCGGATCCCCAGGTAATATGGGATACTCCTGAAAATCATCAGGGCTGGAAACACCCCAACGCCCATTATCACCGCAGTAAAAAAGGCGGCGGTGAATGGGAATTTTTTGACCTGCCTCAGCAATGGGATCTCCATTATGGTTCCCTTACTTTTCACCTGAAACCATTCAGTTTTAAACATACCGGCCTGTTCCCGGAGCAGGCTGTAAACTGGGACTGGTTTGGAGAGAAAATCAGAAATGCACAGCGCCCTGTGAAAGTTCTGAATCTTTTTGCCTATACCGGAGGGGCCACATTGTCGGCCGCCGCTGCGGGAGCCAGCGTTACCCATGTGGATGCTTCCAAAGGCATGGTCACCTGGGCAAAAGAAAATGCTGCCGCCTCCGGACTTTCTGAAGCTCCCATCCGTTGGATTGTAGACGACTGCGTGAAATTTGTGGAACGTGAAATCCGCAGAGGCAACCACTATGACGCTGTCATTATGGATCCCCCCTCTTATGGCAGAGGCCCCAAAGGAGAAATCTGGAAAATAGAAGATAATATTCATGCCCTGATAAAACTCTGCAGTCAGCTTTTATCAAATCAGCCTTTATTTTTCCTGATTAACTCTTATACTACCGGGCTGCAGCCTGCAGTACTTGCATACATGCTTGGAACAGAATTAAGAAATTTTCACGGAATCACAGAAGCTCAGGAAATCGGCCTCCCGGTTTCTTCCAACGGGCTGGTACTTCCCTGCGGAGCCAGCGGAAGGTGGGAAGCCAGTTAATACGGTACAGGTTCCCCGCCGCTGCAATACCGTTTTGCCTCTCTTACCGTATTGGACAGATAGCGGATAACTTCCAGCGGATATGGGCCCACTGCCGTTTCTCCTGTTACCATTACTCCTGCGGCCCCTTCTGCCACCGCCCGGAAAATATCAGACACTTCCGCTCTGGTGGGAATTTCCCGCTCCTCCATGGAGGCAAGCATTTGGGTAACCACCAGGAAAGGTTTTCCGGCTCTGCGGCACGCTTCGGCAATCCGGGCCTGAACCGGGGGAAGCTCCCACAGAGGCATGCTGTTCCCCAGATCTCCCCTGGCAATTACAATCACATCCGCCCAGGGCAGAAGATTTTCCAGATTCCGCACCCCTTCCATATTCTCTATTTTTGCAAATATTTCTATATCAGGCGCATTCGCTTTTATTAATTCCTGTTTTAACTCTTTTAAATCCTCTGCATTCCGCACAAAAGGCAGCATGACGCCGGTAACGCCATGGGAAACGGCTGCTGCAAGATTCCGCCTGTCGCTTTCCGTCAGGGTCGAAAGGTGCAGGGCTGCTCCCGGCAGGGCAATACTTTTTCTGGGCTGCAGAACACCGCCCCGCAAAACCTTACAGCGGACACCGGTTTTCGTAACTTCTTCCAGTTCAAGCTGAATTTTACCGTCATCCAACAGAATTTCCTGCCCCTGTTTCCAGAAATCAGCAGATTCTCCCTCGGTACCTCCGGGGAAAGCAGACTCTTTTTTCGCTGTGTCCGGGAGGGACGAAAGTAAAATCTCCGGCAGAGGAATATCTCCTTCTCCGGCCCCAAGTTCCGCCCATGCTCCCTGGGTCAGGGTAAATGGCTCCTTAAACGTTCCGATTCGAAGTTCCGGCCCCTGGAGATCTATCAGCAGTCCGGGCTTTTTTCCGGCGGCATAAGCAGCCTTTTTTATCATCTCCGTCCATTCTCCGGACGCCTCCAGCTCCCCGTGGGACAGGTTCAGGCGAATCCCGTCCATTCCTAGCCGGAACATTTCCGTAAGTATTTCCTGATTTCCACAGGAAGGCCCTATGGTTCCATAAATATCAGTCCTGCTCATATCCGCTCCCTTTTCTGCTGTATTATTCCTGATTTTCCTCTTCTTCCGGTTCCACATAGGAAAATGCATTGGAAATTTTTGCATTTTCTGCGGAAAGCTCCACCGGCTCCCGGTAATAGGCAATCACCGGCGTTCCCACTTTCACTTTCTCATAGAGAATGGTGGCAATCTCCAGAGGGGCGTTGATACATCCATGAGAACCGCTGGATTTGTAAATATCACCGCCGAAATTTCCATTTCTCCAGGAGGCGTCGTGTATACCCACATTATAGGCAAAAGGCATGAAGTATGTTACGTCTGATTCATAGTCCTCCCCCTTCAGAACTGCGGGGCTTTCTTTGTAGACAATCTTAAACACTCCGTCCGGCGAACCGTTGTCCTGGCTTACATTTCCCGTTACCACGTCTGTTTCCGTCACCAGTGTTCCATTCTCATAGTACCAGAGATGCTGCCCGGTATAATCAATCTCGATGTAAGTATTTCCGATATCGTTTTTTCCCTCTGCGAAAGGCCTCTGGGAATACATGGGTTCACGGCTTACCGGTTCCCCGGCTTCCAGATCTGTTTTTATCTGCTCTGCCTCTCCAGGTTTATTTACAATCCACCCGTAATCACCGCCGCCGATTTCTATGGTATCGCCGGAAGAAGTCTGAAAAGCACGCACGTCTGCATATGTATTATAAGTACTGGCAAGATACTGGGCATATTTTTCTATTTCGCCCGTTTTCAAAGAGACGTCATACAAATCTCCCACCTGTATAAAGCTCCTGATTTTCTCTCTGTCCAGTTTTTCCTCATAATCCTTTATTTCATAGGTAATTTCCGCATTTTCATATCTTTGAATCCGGTTCATGGCCTCCAGTACCACTTCGCTTTCCCTGGTATACTCCGGATTGATATAATCTTCCTCTCCCAGCGTTACCTGCGTATCACCTGCTGAAACAGCCTGCTTTACCTTTTCCAGCACCTGTTCCGGAATCATGCGGGTTCCCTTTTCTTCCGGCTCCACATAGTAACCGTCTTCTCCCAGCCTGATTTCCGCATTTTCCGGCTCTTTAATATTCTCTTCCTGGAAGCAGTCCATTCCGGCAACTGCACCGGAAATTAATTCTTCCTTATATTTCATGGTCACCGGAACTTCCCACTGCTTTGGCTGAAATACCGCCACAATCCATCGGAAAGGATTCTGCTGTTTCAGCAGTTTTTCCACGGAACCATCCGGCACATATTCACAGTCAATGTCCTGTCCGTAAATATGATGCTTCCCTCCGTCCCGGTCAAATACCGTCAGAAGATAATCCTCCACACCATCTCCCACTTTGTTCTCAGCTTTTTCCAGATTCATGCCCCCTGTTTTCCATCCGTTGATTCTGGTGCGAAAGAAAAAATGGCTGGTAAAATAAAAAGCCATGCCGAAATAAACGGCTGCCAAAAGCAAAACAACACCTGCCGCACCGGCTGCAATTTTGATTCTCTTTCTTCTCCTACGCTCCTGTTCCCACATCTGCATTCCTCATTTCTGTCTCAGTCTATCTTTCGATTGTCACATATACCATGAATTCCTCCGTTTTCTCTCCCTGTCCCGTCCTGGGATAAATCCTCGCGCTTACTGCTCTCTGTACACCGTCAATGATTCTCATATAAGAATACTCTATGACAGACTTTCCTTTCTCAAATTCCTTTAAAACAGATTCTGCGGAAAATCTGGACCGGAACTCTTGCTGATGTTCTCTCTGTACCACTTCCGCCCCAAGAAGCTGAATCATTTTTTCGTATTTCGTGGAATTATAATCATTCTGTAGAATTTCAGCCAGGCGTTTTTCCTCCTCCGGCCCCTTGATAATACAGTAATCCCCCGTATGAACTCTTATCAGCACCACTTTAAAATACGTTTTTTCTTCCCCATTGTATCTCATAATTCTCCCTTATATTACTCCTCTTTCAGACATACCCTGCCCTCCTTCAGACTTTTCGGCACATCTATGATCCTCTGATTCTCTGAGCCGCGAAACCTCAGAGAAATATTTCTCTGTTCCTGTATAAATTCTCCATCTACCAGCACGTCCGTCAGCGAAAGGATTTCGTCCGTAACCTCGCATCTGGCTCTGCTCTCCTTTAACAGCTCCCGGTCAAAAAGATATCCCGTATAGCACCAGATATTTTTTCCCGGATACCGCTCTTTTACCTGACGAAGAAGGGGAAGCAGCGCTCTCTGATTTTCCGGTTCAAAAGGCTCCCCGCCCAAAATGGATAATCCGAAAATATAATCAGCATTTAATAATCTGACTATTTCCTGCTGTGTCTCTTCTGTAAATGGCTTCCCGTATGAAAAATCCCAGGTTTCACGGTTAAAACACCCCTGGCAGTGATGGGTGCAGCCGGAGACAAACAGGGAAACCCTTACGCCTTCTCCGTTGCCAATGTCCGTCTTTTTAATTTCCCCGTAATTCATATGCGTTCTCCTGCTCCTGTCCTGTTCTCATTCCACGGGTGCTTTCCTGTTCTGATTTCGGTTCATCATTCCTTTTTACAGGTGCAGTACCCGTTCCTGGATTTCCTGGGTTCTGCCCTGGTTCCAGAACTGGGTTCCAATATAACCGCAGGTTCTGCGGGCCACATTCATCCTGTCTTCCTCCCGGTTCCGGCAGTTAGGGCATTCCCATACCAGCTTGCCGTCCGTATCAGATACAATCTTAATTTCCCCTTCGTAGCCGCATACCTGGCAGTAATCGCTTTTGGTATTCAGTTCCCCGTACATGATATTATCATAAATATGCTGCATAACCGTCAGCACCGCCTCAATATTGCCCTGCATATTGGGCACCTCCACATAGCTTACCGCGCCTCCCGGAGACAGTTTCTGAAACTGGGACTCAAAGGTCAGCTTGCTGAAAGCATCTATTTCTTCTGTCACATGAATATGATAACTGTTGGTGATATAATTCCGGTCTGTCACCCCTTCAATCACGCCAAACCGCCGCTGCAGACATTTTGCAAATTTATAGGTGGTGGACTCCAGAGGCGTTCCATACAGGCTGAATGCAATATCCGTCTCATCCTGCCACCGCCTGCAGGCCTGATTCAGACGCTGCATCACGTCCAGTGCAAAAGCGGTTCCTTCCGGAGCTGTATGGGATTTTCCCGTCATGTATCTGGTACACTCGCAAAGTCCTGCATACCCCAGAGATATGGTGGAATATCCGCCGTAAAGCAGCTTATCTATTACCTCGCCCTTTTTCAGCCGGGCCAGGGCGCCGTACTGCCACAGAATAGGCGCCACATCAGAAAGGGTTCCCTTCAGCCGGTTATGGCGCAGCATCAGCGCCTCCCGGCACAGCTCCATCCGCTCTTCCAGGATTTCCAGGAAACGTTCCCTGTCCCCGCCGGAAGAGCAGGCCACGTCCACCAGGTTCAGAGTTACCACCCCCTGATTGAACCTTCCGTAAAATTTTGGATTTCCCGCCTGGTCGTGATACACCGTCAGGAAAGAGCGGCAGCCCATACAGGGATAACAGTTGCCTTCTTTATTTTCCTTCATAACCTTTTCCGAAATGTAATCCGGCACCATCCGTCTGGCGGTACACTTTGCCGCAAGTCTGGTAAGCTCCCAGTAGGGGCTTCCTTCCCGGATATTATTTTCTTCCAGCACATAAATCAACTTGGGAAAAGCGGGGGTAATGTATACGCCCTTCTCATTTTTCACTCCCTGCATACGCTGGAGCAGCATTTCCCGGATAACCAGCGCCAGGTCATCCCTGAGACGTCCCTCCTCCACTTCATTCAGATACATGAATACCGTCACAAAGGGAGCCTGCCCGTTGGTGGTCATCAGGGTGATCACCTGATACTGTATCATCTGAACGCCCCGTCGGATTTCTTCTTTTACCCGCAGTTCCGCTACTTCATTGATTTTATCTTCTTCCAGTACAAGGCCTGCAGCGGCAAACTCCCGCTCCACAATTTTTCTAAGTTTCTGCCGGCTCACCTCCACAAAAGGAGCCAGATGGGACAGGGTAATGCTCTGTCCGCCATACTGGGAACTGGCAATCTGGGCAATGGCCTGGGTTGCCACATTGCAGGCGGTGGAAAAGCTCTTTGGCTTCTCAATCATGGTTTCACTGATTACTGTACCGTTCTGAAGCATGTCTTCGAGATTTACCAGACAGCAGTTATGCATATGCTGCGCAAAATAATCTGCGTCATGAAAATGAAGGATTCCTTCCTCATGCGCACGTACTATTTTTTCCGGCAGCAGAAACCGCTTTGTAATGTCCTTGCTGACTTCTCCGGCCATATAATCCCGCTGAACACTGTTTACAATGGGATTTTTATTGGAATTTTCCTGTTTGATTTCTTCATTGCTGCATTCAATCAGACTTAAAATCTGCTGATCCGTGGAATTGGATTTTCGTACCAGTGCCCGTTTATAACGGTAGGTAATATATTTTCTGGCAACTTCATAGGCCTTATACCCCATAATTTCATTTTCCACCATATCCTGAATTTCTTCCACATTATAGGTGCGATCCATATGTTCGCAGATATCAGAAATCCGCTCTGCAATTCCTTCCATCTGTTCCTGAGAAAGCCTGTCCTTCTCCGCCACTTCTCTGTTTGCTTTTGTAACTGCATCGGTGATTTTTCCTGCGTCAAAGGCTGTTTCTTTTCCGCTTCTCTTAATAATTTTCATTCTGCTTCCTCCAAAACACTAAATATGGTACTATACCCATATCCCAACACTATATATGCCTGTTTATTATAGTATTATCTGTATAAAAAATCAAGATGAAAAAAGCAGGATTTTGTCGCTATGTTTCTTCATGTTCTGCAGGTTCCACCTCTCCCCGGTACACTTCCAGTTCTTCCTCTTCCGGAAAATCCTCCGGTTCCGGGGGATTTTTGGGCTTTCCGGACTCCGGCTGCTCTCTGGTTTTTTTCCATTCCGGATGTTCTCCCAGGTCATCTGTTTTCTTTCCTGCGCTCCGCTCCTGATAAGCCCTGGTGCGGAAATTAAGATAAAGAATATTGACAATCTCCACCATTCCGTCTGCCAGAAGAATAACAGCCGTATAGTTCTGGTAAAATATCATGTCTTCAAAAGGATTCAGAATGACGGAAACGCTGAATCCCAGCAGCACAATGGTCACTGCAAAAAATCCTGCCCAGGCCCGGTCTTCCATACATTTTAAATCCAGTGCGTACTGCAGTTTGATTACACCGGACAGCAGCAGCAGAAGCCCCAGGGCTGTCAGAAAGGACACTGCAATGCGCTCTGCGCTGACCAGGCCGCAGATTCCCAGCAGCACAAACAGCACCCCTTCTGAAAATCCATACTCATTGAGTCTCTCATAACCGCCCGTCATAAAATACCGCACGATCATATAAATTCCCAGCACCACCACAAATCCGCAGATAAAATAGCAAATATCTATTACCTCAATCCGGGGGACAAAGAGGATCAGCGCTGCCACCACAATGGATATGGCGGCAATCAGGGATACCACTACGGTACTGAACAGGCTTTTCTTTTTTTCATTCATGTTTCACGCTCCTTTTTCTTTTGAAAAGACAGTTCCATGCACTTATATTAGAACAGTTTTGCAAGAAAATCAAGGCTTTCCCTGGGTATGTCCAGCCTCCGGGCCATCCCCCAATACTGTTAAAAATTCTAATCACCAGGCCATTGTTGTCTTTCTTCCTTCTGGCTATACTGGTAACTGTCCATATAAGTCCTGAAAAGAGGAGAATGAGTATGAAAAAGAAATTACCTTTTATTTTTGCAATATCCTGTTCCGCTGTATTCTTATGCATCTGCGGATTCCTGGCCTTTCAGTACCGGAATCTGGACAGACGCTTTCAGAAGCTGGAGGCGGAAGCCTTTCATCTGCAGGAGGATAAAGCGGAACTGAATGAGGAACTGGAAGACAGCGCCGCCCGGTTAGAGGATCGTGAAAAATACATTGCGGGACAGAAAGATTATATTTCTGAATTATCGGAGCAGATTCAGGATTTTGATGAGGATGAGACGGAAGACTCTGAACATACTGACAGAACTGGAAAAGACGGCATTTATGCCGGCAGCAATACCGGAAACGACCCTTATCCGGACCTGTATGCAGATAAGGATAACCTTCCTGTCCAGACCGGGCAGAAATACGTCTATCTCACCTTCGACGACGGCCCTTCCTCACTGACTCCGAAAGTGCTGGATTTGCTGGATGAATATGACGCCCATGCGACTTTTTTTGTAGTGGGCAAAAATAATGAAGAATATGCAGAATATTTATCGGAAATTGTGGAACGGGGACATACCCTGGCCCTTCATTCCTACAGCCACAACTACAATCAGATTTACCGCTCCGTGGATGCTTTTCTGGCTGATTATGAAAAAGTATATGACTGGGTATATGAGGAAACCGGCTATTCTCCCTGTCTCTTCCGTTTTCCTGGCGGCAGCACCAATGGCTCCTCCTATGTTGTCAGAAATATTATCCGGGAAATGGAGCGCCGGGGATTTACCTTTTATGACTGGAACGTCAGTTCCGGTGACGGAAGTAATCTGACCACATCTCAGAATATCATTGACAATATCTGTTCCACAGTGGGATATGTAGATAATCCCGTGGTACTGATGCATGACGGCCAGGGAAAAGACGCCACTCTGGCAGCCCTTCCCACCGTCCTGAAAACCCTCTCTGAAAAAGGCTATGATTTCCGTTCTCTGGATCAGAATTCAGAGCCTGTACAATATCGAAAATCTGAACCGTAACTGTTCCGGAAAACAGAGAAAGCTACTGCTCCATCTGTTTTCCAAGAAATCCGGCCGCCACTCTGGCCAGCTTGCTTTCCGTTTCACCCATGCCGGTTTCTTCCTTATTATACATGACCACGGAGCCGATAGCGTCTCCTTCTGAAATAATGGTGGACACCACCTGGGACTGAAATTCTCCTGAGTCGTCCAGGGTGATTTTGACAAATCCCTTTTCGTCTTTCTGGGCATAAAAGGTTTCCCGGTCTGTGATTACGTTTTCCAGCTGTTTGCTGATGGGCTTACCGTCAAATTCCTTTTTCCCGGCTCCTGCCGCCGCAATCACATGGTCTTTATCGGTAATGCACACCAGGCATCCGCTGGTCTGGGCAAGGCTTTCCGCATACAGTCCTGCAAACTGGCCCAGTTCCCCAATGGGAGAATATTTTTTCAGAATAATCTCCCCTTCCCGGTCTGTAAAAATTTCCAGGGGATCTCCTTCCCGGATTCTCAGGGTACGGCGAATTTCCTTTGGCACTACCACTCTTCCCAGATCATCTATTCTTCGAACAATTCCTGTTGCTTTCATAATAAAATCCTCCATTTACAAATCTCTTATCTTTTTTCGATACTAGTATCTGTAAACGGAGGCATTTTATACCTGATTTTTTATTTTTCCGCGGCAGTTTTCTGTCTTTAAAGAACTTTCTCAATCTCCTCGATTACAATCCGAAGCGCCTTAATTCTGGCATATTTTTTATCATTGGATTCCAGTACATGCCAGGGTGCGTAAGTGGTACTGGTTTTCTTCATCATTTCGTTTACTGCTGTCTCATACAAATCCCATTTTTCCCGGTTCCGCCAGTCTTCTTCCGTAATTTTCCACTGTTTTTCCGGCGTGTTCTGACGGTCGGTGAAACGCTGCAGCTGAACGTCCTTATCAATCTGTACCCAGAATTTGATAATCACCGCGCCCCAGTCAGCCAGTTCTTTTTCAAATTCATTGATTTCGTTATAGGCCCGCTGCCAGTCATTTTCGCTGCAGAACCCTTCCAGACGTTCTACCATAACCCTTCCGTACCAGGTACGGTCAAAAATGGCCACATGGCCCGTTTTGGGCAGACGGTTCCAGAACCGCCACAGATAATGCCTTGCCTTCTCATGGGGCTCCGGGCTTGCAACAGGATGAACCTCATAGCCTCTTGGGTCAAGGGCTCCGGTAATCCGCTTGATATTTCCGCCCTTTCCGGCTGCATCCCAGCCTTCATAGGCAATAACCACAGGAATCTTTTTCCGATAAATCTCATTGTGCAGCACACGCAGCCTGTTCTGCAGTACATCAAGCTCCCGTTTGTATTCCTCGTCTGTCAGAACCTTGTCCAGTGTAATTTCCGACAGTTTCGGTACTTTTTCCACAGGAAATACATTCTGCAGAAGGGGTACTGCCATGGCGCTGTTCTTCAGCGCCGTCTCAATTCCGCTTACCAGTGTTTCCAGCACCTGTAACTGGGCCCATTTTTTGCTTTTTGCGTCTACAATATACCAGGGTGAAGTGGAAGCGTTGGTATCGTTTAAGTATCTGTCATAAACTTTCAGGCATTTATCGTAATGCCTGTTCTGCCAGGCGTCATTTTCGCTGACGCGCCAGCTTGTATTTGCGTCCTTCTCCAGCCCTTTCAGACGCTTTTTCTGTTCTTTCTGACTGATGTGGAAGAAAAACTTCATAACAAGATAGCCGTTGTCTGTCAGCTGGCGCTCAAACCGCTTTACACTGTCAATCCGCTCTTTGTACCTCTTTTCTTTCGTTTCCCCGTGCAGGCATCCGCGGGTTACTTCATCCATCCATCCGGAATCCAGAAAACAGAACTTACCTGCTTCCGGAATTTTCACAAAATACCGATACAGAAATGGTTTCCGCTTTTCTTCCTCTGTGGGGATGTCCATGGTTGCCACCTTGAAAAATCTGGGGTCAATGTCCCGGATAATCTTCCCCAGGATACTGCCTTTTCCCGCTGTACCCCAGCCTTCAAATAACACAAACACCGGCAGTTTATGCTCTTTAATCAGCATCTGCTGGGCCCCCAGTTTTGCCCTGGCCGCTCTGAGGCGCTCCTCCAGTTCCTCTTCCTCCGGTTTCTCCGGCCTGTTCCAGTTTTTTAACATAACTTCTCCTCCTTTTCTGATACCCCGCCGCTCAGACAGGGTATGATTCCTGTCAGTGTCTTACGGAAAAACTCCGTTCCCCCGACTCTGTCTCTATGCGATTTCTGGTAATCCAGTCTATGCGTATATAGGAATCCTGCTGCAGAGACTGAATGATTTTGTCCAGTTCTTCTTCCCGGCCCTGCATCTGGGCCTCCACAGACCCGTCGTAATTATTTCGTATCCAGCCGGTTACTCCGTAATGTCTGGCCAGGTGCTGTGCTTTAAAACGAAACCCCACACCCTGTACCCTTCCGGTAAATATCAGATGTTCCCGTATGATTTCCATTATCCCAGTAATTTCTCCCATTCTTCCGGTTTAAATCCTGTGGTGACGCCCCGCTCTGTCACCAGTATGGGCCTTTTCACCAGCATTCCGTCGGTGGCAAGGAGCTCATATTTTTCCTCCAGTGTCATCTGAGGCAGACGATCCTTTAATTTCAGTTCCTTATACACCATTCCGCTGGTATTGAAAAAACGTTTGATATCCAGGCCGCTTCTTTCATGCCATTCCTTTAATTCCTCCGAGGTGGGATTCTGCTCCCTGATATGGCGGTCTGCAAAAACAGTCTGCCGCTCTTCCAGCCATTTTTTCGCTTTCTGGCAGGTGGTACATTTGGGATATTCCACAAACAGACATTCCATGCTGTGTTCCTCCTTATCTTCCCCTGTTTTCCGGAATCCAGGGGGCTCTGTACAGCTATTATCGCTTCTGTTATTATATCAAATCTTATCCTGAAATTCAATTTAATTGTCAGACAGAAATCAGCCAAAACCCTTCATAATTGAAAAAGTCATGGCTGATTTCATTTTTTATGTCTTTTTCTGTGTTTCCTTCTGCTGACCCCGCCCCTTTCCTGCAAAATAAAAGGTTCCGCTTATAACAACAGACACTTCTGCCAGCAGTCCCAGCACAGCTGTCCGGGCAAAATCTTTCATCCACTGAATATCCGGCTCTGATTTCGGCATCTGCACCAGCAGTTTTATTCCATCTGTTTTTTCCTTCCATAAATTGCTCCAGAAAGAAAATTCAGACCACCGCGAGGGAATGTAAGCATCAGGTATATGCACCTGATTTTTCAGAAAAAACACAAGCAGTACCCCCAGCAGCAGACAGCATCCGGCTGCCGCCGCTTTTTCAGGAAGAGAATTCTCTGCTCTGTACTGCCGCCAGAGATACCGTGCAAAAAAAATACTGACTGTAACAGGCGCCAGCAGCAGGCAGGCCCCGCCGATTCCCCGCAAAAGCTCCAGATCCAGAATTTCCGGGGAAATCCCCAGCTGGCTCATGCAGATGGATGGAAGGTCGCCGGCTGACACATGTTCCGGCAGGCTGACCTCCATCCGGTCCAGCAGTTCTTCCTGCCCTCTTTTCCCCTCTGTACTTCCTGCCGGAACATCCGTTTTTGAATCCTGAAAACTCTTTTTTTGTCCTTTTTCGGAAAGGTGGTTTACCTGGAAGGCGATAAAAGGTTCCTGGCCTGCTATCACCTTTCGGATGGTATAGGTTTTTTCCTGACAGGTAATCTCCTTTCCCACCACATCCAGACTGCCGAACAGTTCCCAGGCTGTCTTTTCATCTGTCAGACAGCCTTCCGTATCCTCCGGCGCCGGAAGGCGGGAATCTCCAAACACCAGTTCCGGATTACCGCACAGTAAAATAGCGTCTGCCTGTGCCTGTCCGGACAGATTCCCGTTCGTCAGCAGCACATCTTCTTCCCTGCCCCAGATACAGAAATCCAGAGGCTGCCCTGTTTCTGTTTTTCCCTGCTGAAATGCTTCCTTTATCTGCTGATTCTGCTCTGCCGCCTCCAGAGCCTCCGAAACAGTGACAGGCTGTTTCAGACAGAATTTCACCGTGTCTTCTGCCGAAATCAGTCTGCCCCAGGCGGCAGCTGACAGACCGGACAGCGCCGCCGTAATTCCGAAAACTGCTGCCATAAGCAGATATTTCCCGATTCTGTTTATCATAACTCTTTCCTTCTGACCCTGCTTCCGTCTTCCAGCGGCCGGCTGGAGCTGCTGACCACCTCCTGGTCTCCGGTCAGCATTCCGTCCTCAAGGGCCGCTTTGCTATCGTTTTTGTCCCTGACTTTCACTTCCAGACGTCTCACCACAAGTTCTGTTCCCATAACGCCCTGTTCTTCCTGCAGCACCAGCACATAATAGCCTCTTTCTGCTTCCCGCAATGCCTGAATGGGAATCACGGTACTGTAATTTTCTGATTTCTGAGTGATTTCCACTTCCGCACTGGCACCTGCATCCAGCACGCCCTCCGGTAAATCCACCGTCACGTCCAGAAGACTGTCATCTTCTTCATTTTCAGTCACCCCGGCAACGGTATAACCGCTGATTTTCTCTTTGTTGCCGGAGGGGGTAATAATAACCGGACTTCCACTGCTGACATATTCCTCATAAAATTTATCCACAGTCACCGTGAGTCTTCCGCCCTTTGAGGTGTCTGCCAGCCGCATGGTCGTTCCCTCTGTGGTAAAATCCCCTGTGACAATGGAAATGTTGGTTATCATTCCCCGGACGGGAGCTGTGATTTTCCCTTCCGCCTCCTGCAGAGCCAGCAGTTTATTCAATGCCAGCTCCTGCTGCTGCCTGGTAATTTCGTTCTGCTTTGAGGTACTGTCCGCGGCTTTCTGCTGGGAAGCGTCCTCTAACTCTCTGGCGGCATTCTTTACATTTTCTGCCCGTGAGGATAGGGCCGCTTCATAGGCTGCCTGCGCCTCTGATACCGCCTGTTCCAGACGGGCTTTTTCCGTCTCCTGGGCGGAAGCATCTGGTGCTGATTCTGGTTCCTGGCTCTCTTCGTCTTTCTTTGGCTGTACCTGGTCTTCTGCTTCCTGTCCATCCCCTTCTGCCCCATTCGGATGATATGCCTCCTGTGCCCCATTGTCATTTCCGTCTTTTTCAGCTTCCGGCACAGGATGGCTCAAAAATTCCTCCAGCGCCTGCTGCGCCTCATCCAGGGCTGCCTTTGCTGCGGCCACCTGCGCGTCTCCCTGAGAAACTGCCTGGCTGTAATCTTCCTGCGCCCGGTTCTGTCTCAGTTCCCGGTTCTTTCGTTCCACACTGCTGGCGCTCTGGGCGTCCTGATTCTGCAGTCTTATTTTTTCCATCTCCTGTCTGGCTTCCAGAATCTGTTCTTCCAGTTCTTCCATATCTATGGTAAACAGCAGTTCTCCTTCTTCCACGGTCTGTCCCTCCCGGACAAAAATTTCCTTCACCCGCTGCCCGCTTTCCGTATAAACTGCCACTTCCTTTCCTGCTTCCACTCTGCCGCTTCCTGTGACGGTATGGTCAATGGTTCCTGTGGAAATCTTCACTGTTTCCACCCTGGCCATGGATGCCCCGCTCACCCCTCTGGATAATATGGTAAAACCAAGCATCACCGCCAGGAATCCGCCGAATATTCCAAATATTTTCTTTCTGTCCATGGTCTGTTCCTTTCGAAATACTCTGTCCGGCCCTTATAAAAGGCCGAAATTCTCACTAATCATTCTTTTACCGCACCTGCCATAATCCCTTTTTCCAGATAGTCCTGCCCTCCCAGGAATACCAGCAATGCCGGAAGAAACGTGACCACCGACGCTGCAAATGCCATGCCGGACTGGCGGACTGAGGTAATGTCCGGCAGAAACACCGACAGGGGAAACAGTTTCTTTTCTTTCAGAAAAGTCAGGGGCTGTTCTATCAGGCTCCAGTATTCCAGAAATCCCAGAACCATGGCGGCAATCACGCCGGAGGAGCCCACAGGCAGGCCGATATGGTAAAACAGCTGCCACTCTCCGGCTCCGTCCAGCCTGGCAGATTCCAGCAGACTGTCGGGAATTTCCGTAAAAAAACGGAAAATAATAAACACCGGAAAGGTAGAAAAAACTCCAGGAAGAATAATTCCCCAGAGGTTATCCGTCAGCTTCAGTCTATCCAGCACCAGATAGTCTGACAGCATCAGCACCTGAAAGGGCATCAGCATGAGTATCATGTAAATCAGAAAAAATCCCTTTTTCCATGGAAATTCATATTTTGCAAATCCCCAGGCGGTCATGGTTCCCACCACAAGCTGTCCGGCCAGTACCCCAAAGGTAATCCGGACGGAATTCCAGAACATGACAAAAAATTCCGGAGAATCCAGAAAAATCTCCACATAATGCCGCAGGGTGGGGTAATGGGGCAGCAGGGGAAAATCCGCATATCCCTCGTTTCCCCCAATGACTGCTCCCAGATAAATGCTCAGCTCATCTCTGCCCATAAAAGAGCCTGCCAGCAGAAAAATCACCGGGTACAATGTGATAAGGGCAAGTACCCCCAAAAGGGCCCACAGCAATTTCTGCCCTCCATGGAATCTTTTTTTCTGTCTTCTTTTCCTGTCTGAAATTCTTTGCATTAACATCCCATCCTCCATAATATCAGTATTTTTCCTCACTGTCCCAGGATTTCTGTAAAAGCAGAATCAACCCCAGAAGCACAATGCTCTCAAGCACTGCCGCTGCCGCCATTTTGTCGAAGGAAAAGGTTCGAAACCAGTTATTAAACAGGTGCTGCATCATATAAATGCTTTCATGGGGATAGTCTCCGGCCACCAGATACGCCTCCCGGAATACCTTAAAGGAATTCAGAAAGGACAATACCGTTATGGTATACAGGGATGATTTCAGATTTGGCAGAGTAATGCTTCTAAAACACTGCCATTCCCCGGCTCCGTCCACTCTGGCCGCCTCATATATATTTTCTGAAATTCCGGCAAGTCCGGCCATCCACAGTACAATGTCATAGCCAAGGTTTTTCCAGATATAGCTAAGAACCAGTATCCAAAACGCCTGCTCTGTATTCATCCAGTCCTTTCCCCCGCAGCCCAGGTGACAGAGCCACTGATTTACCAGACCCTGTTCGTGAAACAGAAGACGCCACACCAGAGCCACAGACACTGCTGGCAGAGCCATGGGCATCAGAAATGCACTTTTCATGATTCCCCCGTATTTGCTTCGGTACAACACCACTGCGCAGACCAGAGCTGTAAGGATAAGAGCCGGGATACAAATCAGGGTGAACTTAAGGGTATTTTTCACTGCCAGCTGAAATGCCCCGTTCTCTAACACCGTCCGGTAATTGGCGGCGCCCACAAAGCGGTTGTCTACCGCTCCCAGAAAGGAGCGGCGTACCACGTCTCCAAAGGGCAGAAGATAGAATATCAGCACTCCCGAAAACCCTGGCAGAATCCACATGAGGCCCCGCCACTTTTTACCGTATGATCCCGCCTTATTTTCATTTCTCTGATTTTTTCTGTTTCTGCGTGTCATTTCTGCCCCCATATGTTCTATTCCGCCAGATACAGATTTACTTTCTGCATAATGGCGCCGGCGGCTTCTTCGGGACTCAGTTCTCCCTTCAGCACTTTTTCTCCCTGTTCCACCACCGCGTCACGGATTACTTCATCCTGCAGGGAAGGAGTGGTAAGGGACTCTGCCAGCTCTGTAAATTTCTTCATTTCTTCTTCCGTTCTGGGCTTCAGTTCATAATCCAGGATTCTGTCCATACCTGCTCCGCCTACACCCACCAGGCCTTCTTTTCCTTCGTACTCGTGTCCGTCATTGGTAGTGCGGAATGCGTCTTTTTCCACAGCAAATCCGCCTCCCTGAAAAAATTTCTGGGCCTGAGGCGTAAACAGGAATTTTACAAATTCCTCTGCTGCTTTTGGCTGAGTGCTCTTGCTGCTGATTCCCATAATCATGGCCGGTACAAATACATTTTCCGCCTGTCCGGGCATATGTCCGTAGTCTCCGTCCCCCAGCTTTTTGTTGGCTGCCAGTATATAATCCATATCATAACCGCCCAGCAGTCCCACATTTACTTTGATGTCGCCAAATGCCACATCAAAAACTCCCTGACTGATACTGTCGCGGTTCGCCATACTCACTTCTTTTCCTTCTTCTGCAAATCCCACGTCAGTACTTACATTCTCCACACTGCTGTCGTATTCCCCGTAAGCATTTTTCAGCTTCGTTAAAAATTCTGTAATTTTTCCTTCATCCAGCGTGTTGTCATCTTTCTTCCAGGCCGTTCCGCAGGTATACCAGAATTTCCGGATAATTTCGTCCGGATGCTGGCCTGCAAAACATCCCGCCTTCTGTGTCAGTTCGTCAAAATCTTCTGTAAAATACTGTCCGGACGCCTGAATCACCGGAATTTTAAACCGGGCCGGAATGGCACAGAGCTGTCCCTGTTCATCCTCCCAGGCTTTCAGAATGCTTTCAAAATAATTTCCCTCCGTAACCACAGAAGAAATGTCTTTCAGGATTCCCTTTTCCATATAGGTTTCCACGGGCATCCCATCCAGTACCAGTACATCCGGGCCTTTGCCCGCCATAATCTCTGTGGTCAGTGTTTTCAGTGCGTCAGAGACTGTCATTCCGCTTTCCTCTGACATTGCCACTTCATAATTGATATAAATATCCGCATGTTCTTTCTGAAAACTGCTGATGGCCTGCCGCAGTTCTTTATTATTATAAAGAGAATATACCTTCAGCTCTTTATCCGGCTTTGCAGGGGTATCCGGAGAATAAGTATATTTCAGCAGTACCATACCTCCCGGTTTACCGGAATTGTCGTCGTTGGCTACCACCAGCAGATTCTGCTCATCCAGCATGGTCAGGGCATTTGCATAAAAAGATGGCCCGCCCAGGGAATTCATGGTCCCGTCAATCAGCTGTTCTAACACGCTGCCGCCGAATTTATAGTGATAAAGGCCGCCTCTGGACAGACCGTAAATACTTTCTCCATTGTCTGTGGTGTCAGTCACAGTAAAGGCTCCGTTTTCAGAAACTGCCTTCCGCAGTGCTTCCTCTGCCTGCTTCTGCTCTCCTGTTTCCGTATCATACAGAAGGGTTTCCGTACTGGTCTGAATGACCATGGTTTTCCCGGCCACAAAGCACTGATGGGATTCCACGCTTCCGTCAAACTCATAGGTCTGTTTTATACTTCCGTCTGCAATGCTGACCTGATAAATGTTATCCCCGATATCTTTAATCAGAAGCTGGTCGCTGCCCAGAAATTTTAAATCCAGCACCATGTTTCTGATACCGGTTCCTTCACCGGAAGGATTCTCTTCATTTTCTGATTCATCTTCTGTTCCCGGTTCTTCAGTATCTGCTCCATCGTCCACTCTTTCCGGATGTTCGCTGTCATCGCTGAATACAAACTGAGAACCTGACGTTTCCCCTTTCACTTCCGGTATATCAAAGGGAATCCTGTCTGCCTTTCCTTCCCGGTCCAGGATATATATTGCCGGATTTATCCCGCTTCCGCTCACAATTTCATTAAAAACGCATGCGCTCTGTCCATCGGAAGAAATGGCAGCATAGTCTATATACCCTGCATTCTCATCCTGAAATTCTTCCGGTAAATCAAAGGCTTTCTCCCAGGTTGTACCGGAGTCTTTGGAATCCCATATACTTTTTACGCCATTTCCATCATTTCCCATAAAACGGATGGTTCCGTCCTCCAGCTTCTTCATATCGTAAATATCATAAAAATCTGTGGGAAGCGCTATTTCTTCTTCCAGGAAACGCCCCATGGCAGTTCCTCCCCCGTCGTTTCCTTTCCCGCTTTCTTCCATGGCTTCCTGTCCGCTTCCGGCTTCTTCTTTTTTACTGCAGCCGGAAAGGCTTCCCAGAATCAGCGCAGCTGTTAATAAAATTCCTGCGGTTCGTTTTAATCTTTGATACTTCTTCATGCATTTTCCTCCTTTATGTCAGTCTGTTTTGGAATCTGGACACAAGAATAGCACATCTGTCTCTAATCTTTCTCTAAAGTATTTAAAATTTTTTAGAGATAAATTAGAGACAGATGTGTTAAACTGATTATAAAGATCAGGGTGTCAAAAGCATCTTTGGTGGGGCGCACCCTTTTGACACCCTAATCCTATAAATAATAAAAAGGATGGAAAATTCCTGTTTTCCTGAAAATTGTTCTGACTGCAGACAACCAATGGAGGCGATTCCTATGCGAATACTGATTATAGAAGACGATAAATCCCTGGCAGAAACCCTTCGCTTTCAGCTGGAGCACAGCCATTTTGAAACTGACGTATGCCATGACGGGGAAGAAGGGCTGCATTTTATCGAACAGCAGTCCCATGACCTGATTCTTTTGGACCGGATGCTCCCTGTTCTGGACGGGATTTCCGTGTTGAAAATTACCCGTGAAAAAAATATTTCCACGCCCATTATTTTCGTTACCGCTCTGGGGGCCCTGAATGAAAAAATTACGGGGCTTGACTGCGGTGCGGACGATTATCTGGTAAAACCTTTTGAGTTTGAAGAACTTCTGGCGCGTATCCGCTGTATTTTACGACGTCCTCCCAGATGGGAGGGCAGCAAACCTCTGAATTTTGAAGATATATCTTATGACGTGGAGCAGAAAAAACTCTGCTGCGGCAGCCTTTCCTGTTCGCTTTCTGCCAGAGAAGGGGATTTACTGGAGTTTTTCCTGCGCAATCCGGGACAGACCATTCCAAGAGGCTCTCTCCTGGCCAAAGTCTGGGGCCCGGATGCGGAAGTGGAAGACGGAAATCTGGATAACTATATTTATTTCCTGCGCCGCAGGCTGAAAAGCGTAAAAAGTTCCGTGAACCTGAAAACAGTCCGGGGGATCGGCTACCAGCTGGAGGTTTCCCATGTATAAAAAACTACATCTTCGCCTCACCCTGTTCTGTACCTTTATCTGCGGCCTGATACTGGTTGTCCTGTCCCTGTTCTGCCTCTCTTTTTCCGAGGCAGAATCTGAAAAAAGCCACTTTGCAGATTTCCAGATCAATATCAGTATGTTAAAAAACCATCTGGAAAACCAGACCGTTCTGTCCCATAACTGGCTGGCTCAGATTACTGCAGATACCCGTTTTGAAATGGACATCAGAGACAATGGCTCCAGGCTGGTATTTGAAAACCTGAATCCTCTTTCCATCCACGAGGATTTATTTGAAGCGGCAAGACAGACTGCCAGAGAACAGTATATGGTTCTGGAAGAAGCTGTTTCCCCCAATTCCCTTCTTCCCATCCATGCAGAATTTAAGCTGTCCCAGGAGGGGCAGAACTATTTTGCTTCTGTACTGATTATACCCAAAAACAGCGGTACCCTGAATGTTGCGGTGCTCTGCCCCCTTACTGACTTATATCAGACCCTCCGGTTCCGCCGGATTCTCTTTCTGAGCGCAGACCTGGCCGGGATTCTGCTGCTGGCTCTGTTTTTCTGGTTCTTTACCTGGTACATGATTCAGCCATTGATTATCAACAACCAAAAGCAGGCGGAATTTATCGCCTCCGCCTCCCATGAACTGCGTTCCCCCCTGGCTGTGATCATTTCCTCTCTGTCCGCCATGACCCATGCCTCTGTGAAAGACAGAGAACGTTTTTCCGAAACCATCCGGCTGGAGGGGAAACGCATGAGCCGTCTGATTGACGATATGCTGACTCTTTCCGGCACTGGCAGTTCCCTCTTTTCCGTCCACAAAACACCGGTGGAAATGGACACGCTGCTGTTGTCCGTTTATGAAAAATTTGAACCTCTGGCCCTGAAAAAGTCCATTTCTCTCACCATTGCCCTGCCGGATGAACTGGTTGCTCCCTGTCTCTGTGACCGGGAACGCATGGAACAGGTCCTTTCCATTCTGCTGGATAACGCTCTCAGCTATACACCGTCTCAGGGAAAAATCGCTCTTTCTCTGCAGACAGTTTCAGACAAACTGATTTTCCGGGTGGCAGATAACGGCCCCGGCATTCCGGATTCGGAAAAAGAAGCGGTATTTGACCGTTTTTACCGCTGTGACAAATCTCATAAGGACAAAGCCCATTTCGGCCTGGGCCTCTGTATTGCACGGGAAATTATTCACATGCACAAAGGCAGCATCCGGGTGGAAGATACGCCGGGCGGAGGAGCTGCTTTTGTGGTAACCCTGCGCTGCCGCAATGAATCAAGACATGAACTCTGATTTCATTCTCCTGTCAGATTCAGGCTGCGCCGGAAAAACGCCTGGACTCCCTCTGCTGACGCAGCCAGTTCATCCTGCGCATAATCCGGCAAATCGTAATAATACTTTCCGCTGGAAATCTGAACGGAAAGCCGGTCTATGGGAAATCCTTCCTGGGTTTTGGGGTGAGGTATCCGGGTAATAAGAAACGGCCGGCCCCACAAACTGCTGTCCTGGCTCTCATATCTTTCCTGTCCGCTCCGGTAAAAACAGACTGCGCTCCGGTACCGGCCCTTCAGGCCGCCGAACTGCCGGGCCAGGCTGCTGAAGTAATCCGTCAGCTCCTGGTCCGTACAGGATCGTCCCTGGATCCTTCTTACATATATCCCCGGCTGCAGTTCCTCCGGAAGCCCCTCAAAAAAAAGGCCGGTATCGCAGGAAAACACCGGAACCTGATATGTTTCATAATATGCTCTGGCTTTGATGCGGGCATTTTCCAGTAATGTCTTCCCTGTCTCCTCCGGCTCCGGAACCGTTTCTTTCATATCCTTCAATCCTTTTAACATAAGATTCAAAGGCTTAAGCATCCGTCTCATAAGCAGCAGCTTTCCCTCATTGGATGTTCCATATAATAATTCCATAGCTTTTCTCCTGTCGGTATTCCGGCAGCCTTCTCCTGTTACTGTACACCAGTCCTTAAGGCACCGGCCTTCTGTCAGTCCCAGCCTTCCAGCAGCCTTATCATTTCTTCTCTGGTAAATTTCACGCCCTCAAATCCTTCTTTTCCCAGAAGCTGTTCTGCCAGTTCACTCTTTTTTTCCTGCAGCCTTAAAATATTTTCTTCAATGGTTCCCTGTGCAATCAGTTTGTACACCGTAACGGGATTTTTCTGTCCGATCCGATGAGCCCGGTCTGTGGCCTGATTCTGAACCGCCACATTCCACCAGGGGTCGTAATGAATTACAATATCTGCCGCTGTCAGATTCAGCCCTGTTCCTCCGGCTTTCAGAGAAATACAGAACACCGGTATGTTTCCCTCCTGAAACTGGTTCACCATCTCCACCCGGCGTTCTTTGCTGACCGCTCCGGTCAGACTCAGATAAGAAATTCCTTCTTTCTGCAGCTGTTCCTGTATTCTGGCCAGCATGGATGTAAACTGGGAAAAAACCAGAATGCGATGGCCTCCGTCCATGGCATTTTGTATCAGATCCATACACATCAGCAGTTTGGCAGATTCTCCCTTATAATTTTCATAAATCAGAGACGGATCGCAGCAGAGCTGGCGCAGCCTTGTGAGTTCTGCCAGAATCTGGATTTTCTGTGCGGCAAATTCCGCCTCTGTCTGGTCGTCCAGCATCCGTTTCATACGCTGTACGTGGGCGGCGTACAGTTTGTTCTGCTCTCCTTCCATACGGGCAAATACCGCCTCCTCCATTTTGTCCGGCAAATCCCTTAACACGTCCTTTTTCAGACGCCGCAGTACAAAGGGGCGAATCATATTCCGCAGGCGGCCGGCTGCCTCTTCCTCCTGATTTATGACCACAGGAATCTCTGTTTCCTCCCGGAACCGGCTGTAGCTGTGCAGGAAACCCGGCATCAGGTAATCAAAAATACTCCACAGTTCGCTGAGTCTGTTTTCCACAGGTGTTCCGGTCAGCGCCGCTTTAAAGCCCGCCCGGACAGCCTTTGCACCTCTGGCCGCTTTGGTGTTATGGTTCTTGATATACTGGGCTTCGTCCAGAATTTCATAGTGAAACCAGTGGTTTTCATACAGCTCCACATCCCGCCGGAGCAAATCGTAAGAGGTAATCAGAATGTCCTTTTCCTGGGCTGTCTCCAGAATCCGGGCCCGTTCTTTTGCAGTTCCGGTCAGAACCACCCCATGAAGTGAGGGAGCAAACCGCCGGATCTCGCTTTCCCAGTTATAGACCAGGGAAGCCGGGCAGACGATCAGGGCAAAATTTGTATGAATGCTTTCCGGCAGACTGCCTTTCTGCCCCTGTTCTTCCTCCTGCTGTTTTTGTATCCGGCTCCTTTCCTCCTGTTCTGACAGGAGAAATGCTATCACCTGCAAGGTTTTTCCCAGACCCATATCGTCTGCCAGAATCCCGCCGAATCCATTGGCATTCAGGGTTTTCAGCCACAGAAACCCCTGCTTCTGATACTCCCGCAGAACCTTTTCCAGAGAGGATGGAACCTCAAAATCATTGTCTTCCACAGTTTTCATATTCCGTACAAGAGCCTTAAAGCTCCTGTTTTTTACCGCATGAAATCCATTTCTTTCTTTCAGCTCTCCGTCCAGATACAAAGCCCTGTATTTCGGCAGAAAAATGCTTCCCTGTTCCCAGGCTCCGGCAGAAACAGACAGGCTTTTCTGAATACCGGACAGAACCGTCAGCCCGTTATCCTCCATACTCAGAAAGTCTCCGCTTTTCAGCCGGACAAATCTTCGTTTTTCCTGACAGGAAGCAAGAATATCCAGCAGTTCCTCAAGGGGCATTTCTTCACTGTTCAGTGTCAGCTCCAGCAGCTCTCCTTTCAGAGACACCCCCACAGAAACAGCCGGGGCAGGATTTACCTGAATGGATTTCAGCCTGTCGCTGACATAAACTGTGCCAGTCTGTGACAGTTCTTCCATACCTTCTGTCAGAAGTTCATACAGCTTTTCATCATCTCCAGACAGAATCATCTGTTTTTTATGGACATCTGTATTCTGAAACCAGAGGCGCACATGTTCTTTCTGTTTCAGTTCTGCCAGCTCGTCCCGGTTCTCAATCATACGGGGTTTGTCAAAAATATTGTACTTTAATTCATCATACCGCACATACATCTCACATACCACGGTCTGCCTGTCCGGCGCATCCAGATAAATTTCATATTCCGGTTCCGGCGGGAGATACAGTTTCTCCAGAAAGCTCTGCTTTTTTACCTGGCAGTGCTTTTCCAGCACCGGCAGAAGATTTCGGCAGAAAGCCGGCAGTTCCCCTTTGGATACAAAAAAACTTTCATATTTGTAGCTGCTCATATAGTCCCAGAAAGGCCGGATATCCCGGACATGTTCTATGGAATCACGGTAAATCACCCCGTCTTTCCACAGATAGGCCCAGTCGCTTCCATAGGTATAGAATACTTCCTCTGCTTCCAGCAGCGCTCCGTCGGACTGCCCCTGTATGGTAATCCGGGGCAGATATTTTTCGTCTGAAAGGCGCCAGTTCCCCCTGTGGCTGTAATTCATTTCCACCTCAAAGGTTTCCTTTCCCAGGGCTGCAAAAAAGCGGTCCATATTACCGCTGTGAACCGGAACATAACGATTTGCATTTTTGTCATAAAAGTTACGGATCTGCTTTCCCCGGTTCTGGTTTTCCACCTCCAGCATAAGGAATTCCGCCAGAGCTCTGCCTGTCCTGGTAAAAGCCTCCGGCGTATGGTAAAATTCCAGCTCTTTTCCATAGGAAACCCATTCTCGCCGGCGCAGGGCGTCTGTAAAGGATGTAATATTTTTCAGCACATATTTTCTTTTGTTCCCGATTTTAAATTCCACATGAATCTGTCCGTAGGCCACAGACAGCCGCGGTTCCAGTTCTATGGTTCCGTTCATTTCCATCTGGCTGTATACCAGACGCTCTTTTTCTTTATACTGGTTCAGCAGCCGGGACAGTCCGTAGCTGCTGCTGCGGCCCGGCATAACTCCTCTGCCGGCAGAGGAGTCTGCCAGTACGTTCCTGCTGTCCCTGTTCTGAATATACTGCAGCAAAACTGCCGCACAGTGTTTGCAGATTCCTTCATAATTGTAAAAGGCCGGACAGGTACAGGAAACATGGGTAATTTCAGACTGTTCTTCATCCACACTGGCCATCACCTGATACTGGCTGATACCGCTGCCCTGAACTCTGGCCTGAATTCCCACCAGTTCCCGGCCCTGGCTGTTCTTCCCTTCACAGCGGATGGATTTCACATAGCCGGACCGTAAAAGTTCCTGTCCTCTGGAATAAAATTCATTTTTTCTGCACAGTTCTTTTACCAGTTTTTTCTCAATCATATCATGCCTGCCTTTACTGCTTTCTGTTCCTGCCGGTTCTGTAATCTTAATCTTACATTGGCTCATTTATGTATTTCTGTGTTATTATCTGACTAATTATACCTCTGTTACTGCCTCTCGTAAAGGACTTCCGGAAATACAGTCTACCATACACAGCCGTTTAAAAGAACCCTGCTGAACTTCCATCTCACTCCGGAACTCAGCAGGGTTCAATCATTTGTTATCTGATATTAAACCACCTGTTTTTTGGCCACAAAAATCGGAAACGTATCGGTACCCTTCAGCTCTTTGCCGCCGGAAACTCTTACTTTTTTATCTGTGATAATATATTCTGCATGAACGCCTTCCTCAATCACAGTATCCTGCATCAGCACTGCATTTTTAACTTTGGCGCCTTTGCCGATTTTCACACCACGGAACAGCACGCAGTTTTCAACTTCTCCCTCAATGACACAACCGTCGGCCACCATAACATTTCGTGCGGAAGCACCGTTTACATAGCGGGTAGGGTTATCGTCACGAATCTTGGTATAAATGGAATTCTTTCCAAACAGGGCCTCCAGGTTTGCATTGTCCAGAAGTTTCATATTTGCATCAAAATAGCCTTTCAGACTGTCAATCCGCGCTGCATATTCCGTATACTCATATCCCATAACCTTCATTTCATCCAGATGCGGAACTAAAATATCCCGCTCCAGATAGGTGCTGCCTCTCTTGAAGGCTTCACTGATAAGGTTAATCAGATACTCACGCTCAAATACATATACATTCATGGAGAAATTCTTTTCTCCGGTTTCCTGAGAATTGATATGTATTCTCTTTACCCGGTCTCCTTCCAGATCAAGGGTATAGTACATGCCTTTGGTCAGTTCATCTGCTTTGAGAATACTCTCCGGCAGATTTTCCTTTGTATATGCGATGGTAACGTCCGCCTCACTGGCAATGTGAGCGTCCAGCAGTGCTTTAAAATCAAAATTAAATGCAATGTTGGTATCTGACATAATTACATATTTTTCTTTCTGGGATTTCAAAAATCCCACAATGCTGGCAATCATGCCCACCCGTCCTGTGTAAACACCCATATTTTTCTGAGCAAAAGGCGGGAAAATATTCAGTCCGCCATTCTTCCGGGACAGATCCCATTCACGTCCGGAACCCAGGTGGTCCAGCAATGAGAAATAATTTTCACGCACCAGCACGGTAATATTATCAACTCCGCAGTTCACCATACTGGACAGCACAAAATCTATCATGCGGTAACGTCCTGCGAAAGGGATGGAAGCCATCAGACGTTCGCTGGTCAGTTCTGGTACAAGCTCATCATAGGCATTGGGAAAAATAATGCCCAGTGCATTTGTGTTGTTGGAATTCATCATTGTTTATCACCATCCTTTACATTATCACTGACCATGGAATCAGGTCCGATTACAGCATTGTCACCCACATAAACTCCAGGCCCAACGGTTGCCACGCCTGTCACATCGCCTTCCGGCATCTGTCCCACCTGGGCATTCTGTCCGATAATTACATTTTCTGCAATAATACAGTGTTTTACCTGGGCTCCTGCCTTGATAATGGTATTACCCATTACCACCGCGTCTTCCACATGAGCGCCTTCTTCCACTTTCACACCTGCAAAAAGAATGGAATGCTTCACATTTCCGGAAATATTACAACCGTCAGTAATCATGGAATTTTCCACCTGGGCCCCTGTATTGATTTTATGCCCGGTCATACCGCTGTTTCGGCTGTAAATTTTCCATTTTTCATCAAAAAGGTTAATCCCGCTGTGCTCCGGGTCAAGAACTTCCATATTTGCTTCCCAGAGGGAAGAAATGGTTCCCACGTCTTTCCAGTATCCCTTAAAATGATATGCGTACATTTTCCGTCCGTCTTTTAACAGATTCGGGATAATGTTGTTTCCAAAATCGTTTTCTGAAGTGGGATCTTCCTCATCCTCAATCAGATATTTTCTGAGAATATCCCAGTTAAAAATATAAATTCCCATGGAAGCCAGATTGGATTTGGGCTCCTTGGGCTTTTCCTGGAACTCTGTAATCTTATCATCCTCGTCTGCAACCATAAGGCCGAACCTGGACGCCTCCTCCCAGGGTACTTCCATAACAGCTACTGAAAACTCTGCTCCCTTTTCCTTATGGAACCGAAGGAAATCGCTGTAATCCTGCTTGCAGATCTGGTCACCGGAAAGGATGATGACATATTTGGGGTCATAGCGTTCGATAAAGGATATATTCTGATAGATTGCATTTGCTGTACCTTTATACCAGTCTGAACCGTGTGCCTTCTGGTAGGGCGGCAGTACGTGCACACCTCCGTAAAGACGGTCCAGATCCCAGGGCTGGCCGTTGCCTATGTACTCATTTAATTCCAGCGGTTGATACTGGGTCAGGATTCCCACGGTATCAATGCCTGAATTAACGCAGTTGGAAAGCGGGAAGTCGATGATACGATACTTGCCGCCAAAAGGAACTGCAGGTTTTGCAAGCTTCTCGGTCAGCGCATACAGACGGGAACCCTGTCCGCCGGCAAGAAGCATTGCAATCATTTCTTTTGCCATATTACTATTCCTCCTTTTAAACTTTATAAAAAGATTATATAACAAAATCATGGAAAATAATAGAAAAATCCGAAAAAAGTCGAAGAAAATTATAATCTTTTTCTATTGACATTTCGAAGAAAGTGTGAATAGATAAAAAGCGGTAAATTTATGCCGAAAAAGCGAGAGGAATGAAATCGGCGGGTCAGTCGACGGTTGACGGCTCTTTTTTTGTTGCCTTGCGGGCGCTGTAATGATAAAATAGACTTATATTTTGAAGAATTTTGTCTGCAAAAGGAGTGTATACATGAAAGAAGTCAGAATATTGGAGATCAAGCAGAGCGTCTTTGCGGATAATGACAGACAGGCGCAGCTTCTGCGGCAGGAGCTGAAGGAGAAGAAGCTCTTCCTGCTCAATCTCATGTCCTCGCCGGGATCTGGTAAGACAACCACGTTGATGAGAACCATAGAGGCGCTGCGTGACACGTTGAGAATAGGGGTCATGGAGGCAGATATTGATTCCGACGTGGATGCCAGAACGATCTCACAGTCCGGTGTGAGGGTCATTCAACTGCATACCGGCGGGATGTGCCATCTGGATGCGGAGATGACAAGGCAGGGGTTGGAAGGACTGGATACGGCGGAACTTGACCTGGTGATTCTGGAGAATGTGGGGAATCTGGTGTGTCCGGCGGAGTTTGACACCGGGGCGACGAAGAATGTCATGATCCTTTCGGTGCCGGAGGGACATGACAAACCGCTGAAATATCCGCTGATGTTTTCCGTCTGTGATGTGGTGCTGGTGAATAAGATCGACGTGCTTCCCTATTTTGACTTCGATCTGGAGAAGGTTCGGGAATACGCCCATATGCGCAACCCGCGGCTGAAAATTTTCCCCGTCTCCGCCAGGACCGGGGAGGGCATGGACGTCTGGACGGACTGGCTGGAGAAGCAGGTCCGGGAATGGGTGAGCCATACCTGATAAATTGTGTGTCATAAAAGTAATCAGGAGGAATTTTTCATATGTTATTCCAGGTTTACGGCGCCGGAGCGGGCTGGCAGCTGCTGGGGTGGCTGCTGGTATTCACGGGACTGGTGCTGGCCAACGAGGTGGCCCGGCGGAGCAAGCAGGGGGGCATTTTCTGCTTTCTGATTCTGCCGGGCGTACTGACAGTATACTTTATCGCCATCTATATCTGCGCTGCCATGGGAATGGATTGGGCTCTGACCAATCAGACCTACGTCCACATGAACAGCTGGTTCCACTACGCCAAACTCTACGCCGCCACGGCGGGGTGCATCGGCTTCATGATGCTCAAGTACTCCTGGGGCAAGATCGGCCGCTCCCACTGGTTCAAGGCCTTCCCCTTCGTCATCGTGGCCATCAACATCCTCATCGCCGTGGTGAGCGACTTCGAGAGCGCGTTTCGCGCTTGGGGCACCACCTGGGTGTCCACCGAAGGCGTCACGCTCTACGGCGGCTGGCACAACGTGTTCAACGGCATCGCCGGCATCATCAACATCGCCTGCATGACCGGCTGGTTCGGCATCTACATCTCCAAGAAGCGCCAGGACATGCTGTGGCCCGATATGACCTGGGTGTTCATCATCGCCTACGATCTGTGGAACTTCTGCTACACCTACAACTGCCTGCCCACCCACTCCTGGTACTGCGGCGTGGCCCTGCTGCTGGCGCCGACCATCGCCGGGCTTCTGTGGAACAAGGGCGGCTGGATCCAGAACCGCGCCTTCACGCTGTCCATGTGGTGCATGTTCTGCCAGATGGTACCGATGTTCGCCAACGACTCCATCTTCGCGGCGAACTCCGTGAACAACCCCAACGTGAACCTCGCGGTGTCCCTCATCGCGCTCCTCGCGAACGTCGCCGCCCTGGCCTACATCATGTACCGCGCCAAGAAGCTGGGCGTGAACCCCTACAAGCAGGAAGTGTTCGTGGGCACCAAGGACTTCCAGAAGGCCATGGAGCGCCGCGCCGATACCCCCTACCTGCTTGAGACCGAGCCCGCTTCCGCCACCCCGGCCGAGATCGCCGAGATGGTGGCCTACAACGAGCTGCCCGCCGAAGGCACCCCGGGCTACGTCTACGTCGCCGTCGAGAAGGACGAGAGCGCAAAGTAGGCAATTAGGCCGCCAGCCCACGCCTTCCCATCCAAGAAAATGAGCCCGTTTTGTACGGGCTCATTTTCTTGTGCACCGGTCATTAACATCGCTTTTGCATGTTAACAATGACTCCTGCTAAGACATAAAACGCTTGTTAATTGACTTCTCAAAATTTTTGAGAAGTTGCAGTCTTATCTTCTGAAGATTCTTGAGAAGTTGATCGACGAAGGTTCGGGCACAGGAGACTCAACTATTCGAATTTTTCGAATAGTTGCTTTCCATGACAACTTGACGGCCTACGAGCCCACCGTCTCATCAGCGCTCTTTCCCAGATCGCGAAAACCTATTGCAGACACAAGCAATAAGGGCACCGACCAGCAGGGCGGCGGCTTGGAGGAGGAACGGGACCGGGTTGGCTGCCGAGGTTGCGGCGAA
>OFHA01000518.1_pt1 | contig 33469 bp, 33 predicted proteins | sample 1521891 | NCBI WGS metagenome assembly OFHA01 (sample SAMEA3504089, study PRJEB24116) | mouse gut metagenome | biome: mouse gut; feature: mouse-associated habitat; material: faeces | place: Denmark | collected 2011
CGTTCCCATCAGTCGAATTTTCAGCACGTTTCCTCTCCATTTCTGCAAGGATTTCTTCCATGGACTTCTGCTTTTTGCAGTATTCCGGGTAACGGAGCTTGATGCCCTGCCAGAAGTACATCGCATAGCCGCAGCAGAAAATATCGCTTACCGAATACTCCCCGCACTCCCTGATCTGTTCGTCCTTGCGCTTATAATCGTCAACACTCGGCGTTCCGTCTGTGTAAAGGTTAAAGGCAAGCCTCACCACCCGGACACTGCCGCTTGTCTGCCATCCCTGGTGCAGACATTCTGTTTTGATGTACCCGGACTTTATATCGTAAATCTGGCTGAAGTGATTCCTTGTGTCCTCTGAAATGCCGAGAATGTAGATCAGCGCCTTGTGATAACAGTCCTGATACCTTGCCTGTACCAGTTTCTCAAAATAAAATTTCTCATGTTGCTCGTTTGCAAAAACCATGTGTGTGTTATTGGTGCTTTGCACCTCTGCTCTTAACGCTGTGTTGTTCATCCCGTGAACCTCCTTTTCTTTAAATAAAATGACTGCTACCAAATGGGCATTTTAATTTGTTGGACTAGCCTGCTTTTATACTTCCTTCATAAAAGGCTAAAATCCCGCTTAAAAGGCGCAAAAAGGAGCGTTTCGATTATTTCCGAAACGCTCCTTAGGAATCTGTGGATTTACACTGATTTTGTTGGACTTCGAGATGAAAATTGCATTATAGCGTATTATGATGTACCAACGCAAAAAAATTTGTTGGACATTTGTTGGACTTCCGGTGTTTTTGTTGTACCCGAAAATCCGCATCACACTCAATAATTTCAGTCCGAATTTTGAATTTTAATCATTCAGCAACACACGTTTTCTTTCTATCATTTCCCCGATTCTCTCGATATATTGGGAAACATCCTTCACATTCTCGCTCCGCTCGATACGTCCGTCCGGATACACCCGTTTTGACGTGCTTCCAGCGCCGCAGGCTACTATGGTCTGTTTCTGCTCCATAATCAAAATATTATAAATTCCAAATTTCCCTTCCCTTGCATACCCCACATTTTCGAAATTCCCGGACATATTTTTCTGGCGGTACAGATAATATGGCACCATCCCCATCCGTCCCGCCCCGTCCGCTGCAATCTCCATGGTTTCTTCTGTATTATTTAAGGAAGAAATCCCATTTTCCTCAATCCACTGGCTGAGCCTGGAAGCCCTCTTTACTGCCAGGGAATGCACCGTCAGGGAATCCGGGGAAAGTTTTTCAATTTCATTTATGGTATGCCGCACATCCCCTGCATTTTCTCCCGGCAGCCCCAAAATCAGGTCCATGTTAATATTGTCAAACCCTGCCTGCCTTGCCATGGCGAAGGCTTCCTTTACTTGTAAAACCGTATGCTTTCGTCCAATAAAATCAAGGGTTTCCTGTTTCATGGTCTGGGGATTTACTGAAATTCTTGTAACCCCATATTTTTTCAGCACAGCCAGCTTTCCTGGTGTAATGCTGTCCGCCCGTCCCGCTTCCACGGTAAATTCTTTCAGGCCAGAAAGGTCAAGGCTGTTATTTATTTTTTCCATCAGCAGCCCCAGTTCTTCTGCCTCCAGCGTTGTGGGCGTGCCCCCGCCTATATAAATAGTGTCCAAAACTTTTCCGCCGTAAGCCATGGCCGTAAATTCAATTTCCTTTCCCAGGGCGTCCAGGTACTGCCCGATTTTTCCCTTCCAGGCACCTACAGGAAATGAAGTAAAGGAACAGTACAGGCAGGTAGTCGGGCAGAACGGGATGCCAATATACAGGCTGTAGCCATTCTCATAATGAAGGGTTTCAAGAAGCGCCCGCTCCCTCTGGGCAATTTCAAGGGAAAGCCTTCCTTTCTCCTGGCTGATATGGTAGGTCTCCTTCATATATTCCATGATTTCCTCATGGGTCTTTCCCTCTTCCAGCATCCCCATGGGAATTTTCACAGGCCGGATGCCGGTAAGGTTCCCCCAGGGCAGTTCCCTGCCTGTATCTTCCGAAAATACATTGTATAACACCTGCTTTAACCGGTTTTTTATTTCCCCCCGGGCCATATCCGCCCCGAGAAGGGCTTTTCTTCCGCCAAAAGAAGCAGTGCTGTTTTCCCCTTTTACAATCGAAATGGTGATGGCTTCCTCCGTAAAATGGACAGAAAGCTCCGGCAGGTTTTCACCAGAGCCCTCCTTTTCCTCCCCCTCCAAAAATACCCTTACATTACAGGCGGGGTAAAAAGCCTTTGCCAGGGAATGGATATCATACTCAAACCCTGGCTGGTTCACAGTTATTGCAATTAAATTGTCATTATTTATCCTGGCCATGTTTTTCCCTTTTCTTTTCTGTACAAAGGCGCGCTGCCAAACGGAAACGCCTTTAAAAATTTGGGGGTTACTCTGCGTTACAGCCCTGGCAGACATTAAACGTCCAAGCATTCCCAGACGATTTACCCACGAATGTTATTATACAAAAAACGCCCCCGGTTGTAAACTGTGTTAATTGCCGCACATTTTGTTTATGGTTATGGCCTGCCCCGTTCCCAGCAGCACAAAAGCAAAGTCCTGTATAATCAATAACGTTTTTTCTTGTCAATCCTATATTGGTATATTATAATATACAAAGCCGTTGTCCCAGTCCCACAGCCCCTGCCGCACAGCTATCTTGGCAGAGTATATCTTTTGGGGGCTGAAATGTTGGATGCGGGACAAGAACAAAAACCGAATTATACGGAACAGGAGGAAAGATATGTCTTTTGATTTTATACACAAATTGCCCACCCCGGAGGAAATCAGGGCTTCACACCCCCTTCCTGCCCGGCTGGCTGCCATAAAAGAAGAAAGGGACAAGGAAATCCGTGATGTCATCACCGGAAAGAGCAATAAGTTCCTGGTAATCATCGGCCCCTGCTCTGCAGATAATGAGGAGGCAGTCTGCGATTATGTGACCCGGCTTGCCAAAGTAAGCCAACAGGTAAAAGATAAATTGATCCTTATTCCCCGGATATACACCAACAAGCCCAGGACCACCGGGGAAGGCTATAAGGGAATTGTCCATCAGCCCGACCCTGAACAGAAACCGGATTTACTTGCAGGGCTGATTGCCATGAGAAAAATGCATATCCGGGCAATCCAGGAATCCGGGCTTACCGCCGCCGACGAGATGCTTTACCCTGAGAACTGGGGATATGTGTCCGATATCCTCTCTTATGTGGCGATTGGTGCGCGTTCTGTGGAGGATCAGCAGCACAGAATTGTTGTCAGTGGTTTTGATGTGCCTTCCGGGATGAAAAACCCTACCAGCGGCAACCTGACGGTAATGCTTAATTCCGTTTATGCCTCCCAGCACCCCCACTCCTTTATCTACCGGGGATGGGAAGTAAAAACCAACGGGAACCTCCTTGCCCACACAGTTTTAAGGGGGGCTACAAACAAACACGGGGGGAATCTCCCCAATTACCACTACGAGGATTTAAACCTCCTCCTGGAACTGTACAACGAACGTGACCTGAAAAACCCAGCCACCATCATTGACACCAACCACAGCAATTCCAACAAACAGTATGGGCAGCAGGTGCGCATTGTAAAAGAGGTAATGCACAGCCGCAAATTAAACCCTGACATCCACAGCCTTGTAAAAGGGGTGATGATTGAGAGCTATATTGAAGAAGGCTGCCAGAAGGTAGGCGGCGGCGTCTACGGCAAATCCATCACCGACCCCTGCCTGGGATGGGAAGCCTCCAAACGCCTGATTTATGATATTGCAGAATATGAATGAGCTGGCATAATGCCAGCTCTTTTCAGCACACCGGTGCAGAAGAGAATGTGCAGCAGAAACTCCCCATCCTGCCCAAGTTTATGCTTCTTTATTGGCGTGGATGCGCTTTGGCATACACTTCTTTTATCCTGCTGTAGTTCCTGCTGGCGTAAACCTGGGTGGTATTCATGTCGGAATGCCCCAGCATCTCCTGGACGCTGCGCAAATCAGCTCCCTTTTCCATCAGATGGGCTGCAAAAGAATGGCGCAAGGTATGGGGGGTAATATCCCCGGCAATTCCTGCCTTCCCCGCATAATATTTTATCAGCTTCCAGAATCCCTGGCGGCTCATTGGCTGCCCCTGGCAGTTCACAAACAGGCAGTCTGAGCCGGTCTTCTGGGTCATCTGCGGCCGGGCTGCGTCCAGATAACGGGCAAGGGCTGCCCTGGCCTGGTTCCCAAAGGGAATCACTCTCTCCCTGTCCTCATCCCTGCACACCAGATAGTCCATCTGAAGGTTAATATCACAAAGCTTCAGGGAAATCAGCTCCGATACCCTGATGCCGGTGGCATACAGCAATTCCAGCATTGCCTTATCCCTGATCTCTTTGGGCGTATCCCCTCCTGGCTGCTCCAGCAGTTTCACCGCCTCCCCCGCTGAAAGGATTTCCGGGGGCTTCTTTTCCACTTTGGGCGCATGGAGGGTTTCCGCCACATCTGAAGCTACTAATCCCTCCCTGAACAGAAAGTGGTAAAAGGTTTTCAATGAGGCAATATTCCTGGATATGGTTGCCGCTGAAAACCTGTTTTTTTCCAGATACAGTACATAAGAATTTAAGTTGGTAGACGTGATTTTCCGCACATCTTCAACCCCCTGCCCTTTCAGGTAATCCCTCACCTTCAGCAAGTCCCTCCGGTAAGACATTTCCGTGTTGGGGGAGATTTTTCTCACATTGTGTAAATAAGCAATAAATGCCTGAATCTCTGCTTCCATATCCAACCCCTGCCGCCTGTTAAAATGCTGTCGTAATACTCTATGGTATTTACCATTATAGTCGGAATAAGGAAGAAAAGCAAATGGATATTTCAAATTTTTAAAATATTTTCACAAGATCAGAAATTAACATGGGATTTACATAACTTTCCAGTATACACCCCACCAGGACTACTATGGCTATCCACAAAAGCGTTATTCCCTGCCTCACAATCCGCTGCTTTTTTCCATTGTAATATGGGGTGGTATATTTCGCCGGGAAATGTACCCTGATACAATTTTCATAGCACCAGCCAAGAAGCATTACCTGGGCGGGGATAAGGAGAAGCTGGTGGGGGAAAAAGCCTCCTAAAATTAATAACAGCCCTTTGATCCCAAAGCGGATCACCGCCGCCGTGATGGTCATGCCTGCCAGTATCCCCTGCCAGATAATGCAGCCATAAACTGCCAGCAGCCCTAAGCCCGTTGTGGAAAGCAAAAGCAAAACCGCACTCTCCCCCACCCTGTTCTTTATCACATACCTGAAAAAACTGCCATTGTCAATTTCTATATATTTCAGCCTGTTCACTGAAGATGTACTGAAAATACCGTCTTCTGCCAGAAGCTTTCCGTTTCCCATATTCATAAGGAACACGCCAAAAAGAAAGCTCCCTACAAACAGATAAAACCATAGCGTATATGTACTGTTTTTAGCAGATTTATACATTTCCCACACCCCTCATTTCCCATCACCGGCCAGCATGCTTAAAGAAACGGCGCTGGCCTTTGCCGCCCAAAACCCCACAGTTACTCCCCGCAGGATTCCGTTACACATCCTTTCTGTAATATATGAAAAACAGGCTGTGGGTATGCACAGCCTGTTCCAAAGGTTATTTTCTTCCTGCCAGCCATTTATCCTTATAGGCAAGCACTGCGGCAACCGTTTTGGAATCCTGGATCTCTCCTGCATAAATTTTTTCCGTCAATTCCTCTACAGTATAAGCACCCACCTGGACATACTCGTCCTCATCCAGATGCTGGCTTCCCGGCACCAGCCCCGTGGCCAGATAAATGTCAATCTTCTCATTGCAGAAAGCAACCGTTGTGCGCACGGAAATCAGCAGTTCCACATGGGACGCCCGATAGCCAGTCTCCTCCTCCAGCTCCCTGGCAGCCGCATCCCTGGTGGGTTCCTCCGGCGTCTTAAGACCCCCTGCAGGTATCTCCAGGGTATATCTGTCCAACGCATTGCGGAACTGCCTTACCATGATAATGCGCCCCTTCTCATCTACCGGGACTACCGCGGCAGCTCCATTATGCTTGATAAAATCCCATTTCGCAATATTACCGTTGGGTATCTGTATGGTGTCCTGATAATAATCAAGGATTGCGCCATGGGCGACCAAATCTCTTGACAATCTTTTAAACTCTTCCATGGTCCTGTCTACTCCTGCTTATTCTGCAACAATTTTTCCACACTTGTAAGCTTCACACAAAGTACAAACAAATCTGTTGCCACCGACAGTTCCTCCTCTGAAGGGAACGTAGGGGCAAGGCGGATATTACTGTCATTTGGGTCAGCCTTATAAGGATAGGTAGCTCCCGCGCCGGTAAGCACCACTCCCGCTTCCTTACATTTCTTTACAATTTCCTTAGCACATCCCGCCATAGATTCAAAGGAAATGAAATAACCGCCCCGGGGCCTGGTCCAGCTTCCAATCCCCGCATCCCCAAGCTCTCTGTCAAGAACCTTCAAAATCGCCTCAAACTTAGGGCGCATAATGGAAGCATGCTTCATCATGTGTGATTTCATGCCCTCAATATCCTTAAAATATCTCACATGGCGGAGCTGGTTAAGCTTGTCAGGGCCAATGGTCTGTATGGTCATAGTTTTTCTGATTGAATCCAGGTTTGCTTTGGATGAGGCCAGTGCGGAAATACCGGAACCGGGAAATGTTACCTTGGAGGTGGAGCCAAATTCATATACCATATCCGGGTTCCCCGCCTTTTCACACTCGCTTAAAATCTCCAGAAGCTCATCCCCTCCCTCCTCGTATAAATCATGGATCGCATAAGCATTGTCCCAGAAAATCCTGAAATCCGCAGCAGCAGGCTTTAACGCCGCAAACCGCCTTACTGTTTCGTCCGAATAGGTGTATCCCTGGGGATTGGAATACTTGGGTACGCACCAGATTCCCTTCACCGCCGGGTCACCGTTTACATACTTTTCTACCAAATCCATATCAGGCCCCTCTTCCCCCATGGGAATGGTGACCATTTCTATCCCAAACTGCTCTGTAATGGCAAAATGCCTGTCATACCCAGGGGCGGGGCAGAGGAATTTTACCTTATCCAGCCTGCACCAGGGCGTACCGTCTATAACACCGAAAATCATTGCCCTTGCAATGGTATCATACATAATATTCAGGCTGGAATTGCCAAATACAATTATCATATCATCGGACACGCCAAGCATATCCGCCATCAGCTTCTTTACTTCAGGAATGCCGTCCAGAAGGCCATAATTCCTGCAATCAACGCCTCCTTCTGTGTTCACATCAGAATCCGCATCAATCACACCCAAAAAATCCCTTTCCATATCAAGCTGGGACATGGATGGCTTTCCCCTGGACATATCCAGCTTTAATCCCTTTGCCTTTGCTTCTTCATATTCTTTGTTTAACTCTTCTCTCAATGCAAGCAATTCACTTTCGCTAAGTTCCTTATATGCTTTCATTGTGCATATCCCTCCCGCTAATTTTTAAATAGTATGATTGGATAATTGTATACAATCCAATGCCCATACTATTCTACTATAATATCTTCCCCCAAACAAGACATTTTTTCACTTTTTTTATTTTCTTTCTTTTTTACTTCCTCACATCTGCCCTCCCCTCACTTTTGATATTCCCAATCTTTGAATTTCTTTTTCAATTACCTGCCATATATTCCGTAGCAATAAACCATATTGGCCGTATTCATAAAAATAAAATGGTGCATATTTATTGATGGTATTGTAATCATATACGTCTACATATACATATTGGCTTTCCAGAATAACACGTAATTCACATTCAAGTATGGTAAACTCTTCGTGTTTATAAACTGGGAATCTATATGTATATGATTCGGTTTCTCCGTCGCTAAATAATCTATTATAGCAAAACCCATTTGAAAGCAGCCATTGTTTTGTCATATCAGGTTTTATAAATTTTAAATTTGCCATATTAACCATCCAACTCCTTATCTGTACATTTTTCCAAACTGTAATATCTCTTCAACAACATCATTTATGTCTGTCCCCTCATTATTATCTACTACGATATTCACCTCTCTTTCTAACCCCAAAAACATTGCATAATCCCTTTCCACCTGGCTGCTAATTTTATCTTTATCTTTCAGGCCAAACTGGCCAATGCCACATCTATCTATATATCTTTTTACTCTTGACCCAAGGTTCGCAGTAATAAGAACCGCGAAAATATTGTCATTTGGATGACTTTGTTTCAACTGCCTGAATCCATTTGGTGTCAGTATAACTACCTTATCACCATCCATATAATCAGATTTTAATGACCCATATAACCTATCATATGTATATTGGCCATATTCTGCCAAAACGCCTGTATTTATCATTGCAGCAAAGGTATTGGGATCCGTAAAGTAATAGTCTTTGCCATTTATTTCTCCATCCTCAGGCCGGCTGGTGGTATATGGAATAATCCTTTCAAAGCCATGATGTGCTGCTAGTTCATTCGCGATTGTGGACTTCCCCGCCCCAAAAGCCCCTAATAAAACAATAACCATATGTCTTCCTATTCCTCCATTTCAATCTCATAGTTCTTTTCCTTTAACACGTTCTTTTCCCTCTTTACTATTACTCTGCATTCCTCCTGTAAAATATAAATATTTTAAAGCTTTGTATCTTATATAACATAAACAGCCCGTCCGGACTGGGTCATAGGGTTTTAGCTCTATAGAAAGTCTATGCTAATCGGTGGCTATTGGCTCCCGCTGGCTTTTTCATTGGTCTCTATGTACTTATTAAACTCTGACTTCATATGTAAAAAATTCTTTTTTTGGTCCGGTAAATACATATTGTTCTTGGCAGCATACTGTTCCATCCACTCTTCTAAATTAATATCACGTTCATAGGCATAAACCAGCATGGCCAACAATGATTTCCTATTCACAGCATCAAGAAGTTTCGAACCGTCTCTAATGGTCCTTTCTGCCAGGCTATCAAGATCCTCATTATATATATCCATTTTATCAATAACCTTTTCCAAATCCATATTGAGCACATCAGCAATGAAAGACTCATTTTCTGCCATGATATTATTGGCATTGGGTTTATCCTTTACTTCCTCTCCCAGAAACTCATTCATTAATGTTGTAATATAGCCAACTTTTTTGGTGATCAGGCTTCTATCTTTTGTATGGCGTCCTGCATCAATACTGTCCCAATCTTCTCCATCTAATGTTTGCAAATGTAAGCCATTGACAAATGCATTTAAGAATTTACCAAATTTATCATCAGGTAAATGAAGCTTAGAAAAATGATCAAAAACCATCATCCAAATAAATAGATTTTTAGATGTAAACAATGCTGCCACTTTACTATTCTCAATCCTATCTGAATATGGGATAAGCCTGTTAAAATAATCTTCTATCGTTTTATATTCTTCTTCTGATGAATTTATATTTAGGTAATCACACATATCTTTCGGTGTTTTCTTCCAGTTATCAAAATGGTTTATTGCCATAACACTTTCAGCAATTACCCTTTCCCAAATACCATTTTTCTTTTCGTTTTCAGACAAAACTGTCCCATCCATCAAAAACCTGTTAGTATCTTTAATCCTTTTTATTTCATCCGCATATTTCCCTATATATGTTAACGACTTTTGTGAGACATTCATGCCAACATGGTTATTATAAAGAAGGACTAATTCCGATGTTTCGTCAGTTGTACATCCTTGATAAACCACTGTTGTTAATGGGCATCCATTGAACTTACTCTTTAATTCCTGTGGAAGTTCGTTATATGTTTTATTCCTAATATCAAATTCTTTTATTTCATATTCTATATTCCCATATTCATCCCTTATAAATACGCCGTTATCATCTGTCTTTTTCTTTTTGTATGGGACCATATGGCTTCTAAGTTTATTCGTAATTTTATAATCACCAAACTTGAACCGGTATAATGTTTCAGTTCTTTGCCCCCCATCTACAACATAAGTTTGTTTTGTCCCATCTTTTCTTTTTTCTTCTGCAAGTATCAAATTAGGAATGTATATTTTCCGGGATAATGCACTGTATATAAGTGAATTCATCATTTCTTTACTCCAGCAAAAGCTTCTCTGCACAGCCTGGTCAATTTTTATATCCTCATTATCCACCCCGTCTAAATATTGTCCTACACTTAATGGCTCAATTCTATACTCATCTAACATCCCTGGTCCCTCCTAATCAAACTTGCTATACATTTTGTGTTTTTAAATGATTTTATTGCAGATATGCAATCATTATATAGTCCCGGCCCTATATGTAATATTTTCTTTATTTCATCTGGTTTATAGTTTTCTGATAATAGCTTTAATACTTTAACCTGGAGCTTAGAAAGTTTACCTAAATATATTTTCATTTCATATGAATATTCTTCTGTAATCCCTATCCCAGCTTTGGCATTGATATCAAAATCAGCTTCTATCAAATCTCCCCATGTAATATCGCTATCCTCTTTCATTGGCGCGTCCAAACGTATATCAGGGATAGGAACTTTCACTGGCTTTCCTGTTTTTTTATCTAATACAGGATTTCCATTCCCGTCAAGCAAATAAACTTTCGTTGTGCGTTTGTCACAATTTTGCTTTTTTAATTCATCTATGATTGCCATGCTCAATGCATTATAAACATAGCCGTCCAAATCTCCTTTGAAAGGGTCATATGTACTTTGCCCAAGCCTGTACTTGTCCCAAATCCCAACCAAAACATCGGTGCCAATACCATAGAATTCTTCCATATCCCTTCCAATTGTCCCTCCATGATTTTTGCTGAATATTTTGTTGATCACGGCATGGAGTTTTTTTGCATTGTTCTCATAATACGAATTTATAAATTGTTCCATTTTTTCACATCCAATCTGATTTGCGGCTTCAAATAATTTTCCTGAAAGTTTTCAGCAATATATATTGACATAACCCCTATAATATAATAATATGGTTATACAGCAAACATATGTTGGCCTAAATGCTGAATATGTTCTGCACATTTTTCATTATACTGATTTTTTTCAGCATGTCAATACTTTTACTGAAAGTTTTCTATTGTGATATGGAGGAATATTTATGACATTATTGAGCAGGATTAAATTACTATGTAAACAAAAAGGAATATCACAGCGAAAAATGGAACAAGAAATAGGAATTAGTAACGGGTCATCTTCAAAATGGGAAACAAGTTCGCCAAGCATAGAAATCTTGCAAAAACTCTCCTCTTATTTCCATGTTTCCATTAATTACTTAATTACTGGGGAACCTGATACAGATGTAAAATCTTTAAACGCAAAAGATGAACATGATATTGCTAAACGCCTGGAAAACACTCTTTCTGCCCTTGATATGCAAGAGGGGCTTATGTTCTCCGGTGAACCTCTTGATGATATTACAAGAGAACTTTTAAAAGCAAGCCTGGAAAATAGTATCAGGATTGCCAAAATTAATGCCAAAAAATTTACCCCCAAAAAATACAGACCTGAAAACGAATAGGAAGTGATCACTATTTTAAACATAAAAGACACCATTTTACATTTAATAAATAAGTATAATACTTCCGATCCTTTTGAACTGGCAGATGCATTGAAAATTGCAGTATTCTATGAAAATTTAGGTTCAATTAACGGATATTACAACAATCCCCTGCGCATGAAGCAGATACACATTAATTCTTCCCTTAATGACCAGGAAGCCAAATATACATGCGCCCATGAGTTAGGGCATGCTATCATGCACCCAAATGCTTCTACTCCATTTCTAAGTTCTAAAACTTTACTTTCTATAGACAAATTGGAGAGAGAAGCCAATACATTTGCAGTTAATTTACTGATACCAGATGAATTAATAACAGAAAACCAGAATTATACAACTGAACAGCTTTCAAGGCTTCTTGGATACAATCAGGAATTAATCAAACTGCGGCTAAAAATTTTTTTCAACGAAAAAGCTTTTAATAATTAAATAGAACGATATCTTATATGTACAAAGACCTATCCAACTTCAACAGTTATGGATAGGTCTTCTTTTATTTAAACCTGCTTTTGCATAATCAAATTTATAGATATAAAAAAATAGCAAAATTAATTTCCTATATGCAGAAATATATATTGTAACCATTTACTTAACCATTATCTTCAGGCATCTGCAAAAAATTACTCAAAAGGAGGCCATAATTAAAATATGCAAAATAATTTTAATGGAACAAAAATTTATAACCAAATCCACACTACATATGGGGGCGAACTATCATCATTTGATTTTGATGGGCATTACACAATGGCAACTATGGCCAAAAAAATCTTCCATGACCATCTATTTGATAACCAGTGCAAAAGAAATTTAGAATTAAAATGTAATAACATTAAAAGAATATGAGGCGGAAATAAGGCATGACCAGAAAAATAGCAAAACCAAAGTTTAAAGGGCAAACAATTGAATTTGATTTATCTCAGTGGGGATACAAAGATTATTTTGTTGAATGCACCTACCAGTTTAATAAATACAACGGAAAATACTTACTTTTCATGTGGTTAAACCGGAATGATATTGAAGACAGGATGCGCTTATCTTCCAGGAAAATTGACGCCCAGTACATATCAGGGACTCCGGGGACTATCTTGGATAATGTATGCAGAATTGTACATTACGCTGCTAACGTACCTGATAAAAATGGTGTTAAATACTTTGATAAGTATGTAGAAAGATACCATTATGAGCTTGCCTGTTTTGAAAGAGGCAATGAATTATTTGAGCAGGAACGGATGGAAAATAGTAAATCAGGAGGTATTTCATAAATTATGCAAGATATATCAAAGAATCGCCACTACTGTTCTTCCTGTGGTGAAAAAATTACCGATGGGGAAGAATATATTGAAAATTTAGATGGGGAATACCGTCATTATGATTGTTTTAATGGAATAAAGGATTTATTGGAATGGCTTGGATCTGAAATAAAGACTATGGAAAATGAAGGTTATTATAAAACAAATATTTAATCCGCTGGAGGTAATTTACAATGAAAAACACTCAATATACTCTTGTAAAAATCCCAATCCGGGAACTGATTAAGCAAAATTATAACGTTGTTATTAACAGAGATACGGAAATAAATGAAGAATACCTGATTGCCCAGGGAGATTCACTTTTATTTGACCAGATAGAAAGATTACGGGGAGAGTCCTCCCACCACATAAGTGAAATTATCCTTGTTGTGGCCAAAAAGAACCCTAATCAGGAAAAAGATCTGAGACATATCTTAGATAAAGGGTTTCTATATAATGGAATCCATTACTCCCGTTTTGGCAAATCATCTTCTCAGGGCAAAGATGGCATTACGGCTTTTGTATGTGATTCTATTTTTGATGAGTTATACATGATCACGCAAATGGATATTGCTATGGATGAATGTGTCATTTCAAAATATGAAGCCCAAAGATGCCTGCCCTTTAGTTCCTGTACTCTTATAAAAGATTATATGCCTAACATTGTCATTATTGGAGAATACGAAAAAACTTTACATAACCAGTTAATTAAATATGTTGTTGAACGGGAAAAGGAATTTATTGAGGAAGATACCGGCAAAAAGAAAAAATATAAGACAAAAGAAATAGAGGAAGGATATAAGGATCTAACGCTCTCTCCCTTTGATGGATGTGGCTGCCATGAACACGGTTTTATGGAAAACGTCAGCGCCCAGTTAGGGCTTGATTATAACGCAATTGGCACCCAAATCCGTTTGCCCTTTATCAAAGGATATTCTGTTTATGTTCCTTTTAGAGAAATACTTAAAGAATGGGGATACGAATATATAACAGATATATACGGTACAAAACATCCTGTTAACATGATTGATTGTATATGGAATATCTCTATGTTTAAAGGCCACAAGATTTTTAAGCAAAAGTATGGTAATAATGCCTGGGCTGAATATATGAATACCCTTAGAAAATATAAGTTTAAGCTTGGGATCAGTAAATATAGCCATCATGCCAAAAACATAAATAAATATACCAGAATGAACTTTCAGTATCTACAATGCCTGGATTTGTGGAACCCCAAATACATAGATGCTTTTGAAAATAAAACTGTTAGCAATTATGATATTCTTGACAGCAATAATGATGGGAAAATAGTAACCTTAGCTAAATATACCACTGCCCTATTTGACAGAATCATAAAAGGGGATAAGTTCTATACCTATAAGTTCATGGGGATTATGGATACTGATGGTTATGAGCCAGATAGTAAATATCTTGAAGCTGCTTTGGCCAATGATGTGATGTTGAATGACCCATCGGTAAAGCAGTTTATATACCGGAAGCTGAAAAAATCTATTGATGAGGCAAAAGTCGGAAAAATTTATTGTTCAGGGTTCTATCATACCGGTGTAGGAGATATGATTGGATATTTGCAATATGCTGCTGGCGAAGAACCTGTTGGTTGCCTAAAAGAAAGGGAATTATACAGTGGTAATTTCGATTGTGGGGATATCATATCATTCCGCTCTCCCCTTGTGGATCCTTCAGAGGTAAATAAAATTAAGATTGCAAGGAATGATATGATCAACAGATGGTTTGGATATTTCAGTGACCAAGATGTTGTAATGTTTAATATGTATGATATTTCTGCGCCCCAACAAGGGGGTGCAGATTTCGATGGCGATATTTTCTTCCTGTGTGATGACCCTATCATTATCAACTCTAAGATAGAGAAAAATATTATTCTTGATATAGAGGACAAAGCCACAGCCCAATCAAAACCATATACAAAAGAAAATATCATTGAATACGAAGTAATGACCAGGGATAACCGCATTGGGGAAATAACCAATGTTGCAACCAGTATTGAAAACAGATATACAACTATTGAAGATATAAAAACATTATATTCAAATTATACATCGCTCCTTCGGATATTCCAGGGAAAAGAGATTGACTTTCTCAAAACAGGATTCCGGTGGCATTTAAATGCCGGATTAAGAAAACACTTAAATCAGATTCCATACTTTTTGCTTTATAACTATCCATCTAAACTTAAAACATATAAAACTTTGTCTGAAAAGAATAAAGAAATTGAAAAGAAAGAGGATAAAGTAAAATTAAATGCTTACCACTCCCCTTCCCCTATGAACGAATTATGTAATTATATTTGTGCATGGGAAAAGAAAAATATTCTTTGGGATAATGATGTAAATAATTTGGTGGATGCCAGATGTTTGATTATTAATAATGAAGTGGATTTATCTGATAGGAAAACTATGAGAATATGCCGCCGGTATGTAAACCAATATGCTACTGAGATTAAGAAACACATAATTTTACACAGAGAAAAAGCAGATGACGAGAACCTGAAATTTAATATGGATACTATTGTTGCAGAATATAAGAAGCGCATAGCAGAAGAACTGCAAATTGATGAAGAGTTGATTGCAAACTATGTAATTAAAGTATCATATTCCTCTATTTCTATTAGTAAGTCATTTGCCTGGTCAGCTTATGGAGATTATATTATTGATAATTTGAAAAAAGGCACAAGCCAAAAAAGAAATGTTACCATACAGGAAGTTCCATATAAAACAAACGGTTCCTATGAATATTTAGGAAAATACTATAAATTTGAGGTAGGTGATTCATATATACCAATGTAATGATTCATATTTATATGAGATTATAGAAGACTATAAGGAAGCAGCAACAATTGAAGAAAAGGATGGGATTTTCAACTCGTTCTGCTCATTTATCTGGTCTTCAGATAACAAACGGCGGATATATAAAAAAGCTATCAGGTTTAAGGTCAGAAAAGATTTATTGCCAACCGAACTCGGGCAAGTGTTTGATACATGGTCAGATGTTGAGTATACATATTATAAAACCATGTCCAGGGATGAAAATTGGCACTCTATTATCAGGCAGAAGATCAATAACATATATACCAAATACTTTGATAAAGAAGTTATTCTAAAAAAAGAATATATGGATTTATTAAAAACACCTAAGCGCCTGTATTATCAATGGGTTTCCGGGATTGATATGAATGCTGAAACCGTTACAGAGCTAATAGATGATTCTATGGACAAAGCAATGAAAGTAAAAAACAGATTACAGCTTGAAAAAATGACATTGCCTTGGAATGAATATAAGAAAGTTACAGAAAAATTTTTAAGAAAATGTTTCGATAACTGTAAACTCATTGGGGAGTATGAAGATAATACCAAAATAAATACAAAGCTGGACTTCTTAACTGAGGATCATTTTTATGTTGGATATATATGTAGGTACATAGAGAAAGAGATTATTCCTTTCCAGAAAAATTATTATGGTGTAAGGCAGCACAAAAGGTATTCCCGTTGCACGCAATGTGGTTCAATGATAGAAAAAACAAACAACCGGATACAATATTGTAAGAAATGTGGGAAAGAAATAAACAGGCTTAAAACAAAAAAGAGGATGCAAAGTATTCGGAATAAGAATGTTTGATTTAAAAAATTCCTAGTTTTCTTTATATAATCAAGGTTTCCTACCATTTTTAGCTTCACATATATCAAGTGTGGAAAACAATGCAACCTGTCAACATAATTTATCATTTATGCCATTGTGATAATCTAGCATATGCTGGTGCTTCTGGTGGCATAGATGATAAAACTTTAAAGAAAGGCTATTAAAATTTAAAATAATTTTAATAACGGGCTAAAATATGAAAAATACAAAAAGCCTTTTAAAATTATCTTCTGTTGATATTCCTGGCACTAAACTGTCCGTACGGATTCCCACTGTTGGGGAAATTTTAGAAGATGAGCAGCACTACTATAGTATGATATCATCCCTTACAGCAAGCCCATATCAATATATGGTGCAGTTAAATGACGCTTTTCATATAGATTATACTACCATTTCGGATTTTGACTTATTTAAAATATTGTTTTCTTCATATATAAAATCAGATTTATCTATCATTTTTGGAGACCTTAACATATCTGATTTTGGGTTATACAAATCAAATAACCAGCAGGAAGTTTTGCTTAGCCCCAGTAACAATATAGAAATTAATGAAAAAGTGTATAATGATTTAGTTAATACAATAAGAAAAATCAATTTACTTGAAAAGGTAAATTTTAAGCCAGGGAACGAGTCAGCCAAAAAATATCTTTTGGAAAAAGAACGGAAGAAGCAAAAACGTTATGCAAAGAAACCTTTTGAGCCTTATTTGGAAAAAATAGTTATTGCGTTAGTAAATACAAGGGAATTTCCATATGATTATGACTCGTGTATGGATTTATCCATATATCGGTTTAACCAAAGTTTCAGGCAAATACAACATAAAATTGCTTTTGACAATACAATGGTTGGGGTATATGCCGGAACCGTTGACACATCTAAATTAGGCAATAAAAATGTGCTTTCTTGGATAACCAATTAATAAAACCCCAAAAAAATGGCCATAATTGGCCTTTTTAATAAAAAATAATAAAAAACAGGAGGATATTCAATATGAATATTGACAAATTCACAATTACATCTTATGACCAGCTCACAGGGTTCAATAAATCAACTGGAAGCCTTGAAATGATTATGGATGAGCTAAACGAATTCACACTTTCCCATGAAGAAGGGTCAGACCCCATCACTGGCAGAGGCGGCAGGACAATTGCTAATTTGAAAAAAAGCAAGAAAGTGACTGGCAAAGGTACAAATGGTATGCTTTCTGGCGGTGCTTTGGCTGCCATGGTCGGTTCAGAAGTTGAGGATGGTGATTATACAATCCGATATACAGACCCCATTGTTGTCACATCTAATAACGCAATAACAACCGAAAAAGCTGTTGGGACGGCCGGTAATGAAATTGGTACTATTTATGTACGTGATGATAATAAAACATATATTTCAGGCGGAAGAAAGTTAACCCAGACAAGCGGTACACCTGCAACTGGGGAATTTTCTTACGACCCGGAAAGCAAAACCATTACATTCTTTAATGGCGATATTCCTGATGGTACTGAAGTAATTGCTTTTTATGATACTGAAGTAACTGGCAAGAAAATTTCTAATAGATCTGACAACTACAGTAATACATTGCAGGTATTTATTGATTGTACCTGTTCCGATGGATGCGATAATTTATTCCATGGGCAGTTTATTATTGAGAGGGCGGACTTTAATGGCACATTCGACATCAAGGGCGGAGCCGAACCTGCTACCTTAAGTTTTGAATTTACCTCCCTTCCTAATCTCTGTACCGGCAAGAGCAACTTGTTATGGGATTTTGTAGTCTTTGATTAGTAACAAACGCTAAAGACAGCTTATTGTAACAAACGCTGCTATGCTTCGCAAGACAGCTTATTGTAACAAACGCTGCCATGCTTCGCAGGGCAGTGTTTGTAATAATATTGGGATGGGTGGCTGAATGCCACTCATTCCTCTGGGAGGAATATATGGCCAAAAATAAAAAGATTCCATGCCGTGTCTGCGGAAAGCTTTTCCCACCATGCTCATATTGCCAAGAAAACACCGGGGTATTTCGGTGGCGTAATTTTGCCTGCTCCAGGGAGTGCGCAATGAAATATCTTAATGATACTATCGCCTTTAGGAATACCAAGGGAAGAAAGGGACACCCACCTGTCATGGAAACCGAAAATAAAGAAGAATGATGGAAGCGTTGGAAAAATATGACACATAGCAAATCAATTTGCCTTGATAATGCTGCCACTACACCATTATCAAATGCGTCGAAAGAATATTTAATATCTATATTGAATAAATGGGGTAATCCAAGTTCTTTACATTCCCTGGGCATGGAAGCAAAACAGATTATTTCAAAGGCGCGCCTGTCAGTAGCAAATTTTATCAATGCAGATCCCGAGGAAATTTATTTTGTACCATCCGGTTCTGCCGGAAACACTTTGGCCGTTAAGGGCCTGACTTCTGAAGACCCGTTATTGAACCAATACGAAGTTTTCTATTCACCAACTGCCCATAAGTCAATGGCCAAAGCATGTGAATCATGTATGTATAACAAAAAACTCAAAGTAAATTCTGTTGGTAAAATAGATCTAACATATTTGGATGATATTCTGCCGGAATATCATGTCTGGACCCCTCTTGTCTGTATAGAAGCAGGTAATTCAGAAATTGGCACAATTAATGATGTAATTGAAATAGGTTCTATCACCCATAAACATAATGGCATTTTGGCCGTTGACGCCACTGGGTATATCCCATCATATAAAATCAACATGGATTTATGGAAAAATTATGTAGATCTTTTAATTTTTAGCGGCCATAAACTTCATGCATTAAAGGGCATTGGCGTGCTGTGGAAGCGGAGCGGCATAGAATTAAACCCATTGATTTATGGGACACAGGAAAGAAGCATTGTTGGAGGCACAGAAAATGTCTTGGGCATTGCATCATTAGGCAAAGCTGTTGAAGAATATAACTACTCTTCTATTTCCTCATCTGATAGGGATTATGTCTATCATTCTATCATAAAAAACATACCTGACAGCTACTTAATAGGTGCTTCTATTGAATCAGGGGATAGGCTGCCGCAGAATTTATATATGTGCTTTAAAGGCGTTGAAGGCGAATCTTTGATGATTTTGCTGGATATGAATGGCATACAAGTATCAACTGGATCCGCATGTAACAGCAAATCAGTTTTTGTCTCTGACACCCTCTCTGCCATTGGCCTGAATAAAAAGGATATTAACAGCTGTATCAGATTAAGCTTTGGAGAGATGTTACAGGAAACAGATTTAGACTATGTATGCAGGACACTAAAAGAATGTGTTGAAAAGCTCAGGAATTTAAACACACAGTAAACCTGGGAGCGGCTGGTTAGGAGGAATTATGCAATTTTCAGAAATGCTTGATTATATTTTATATATTGTGTTGACAGCTATTTTACCTGTGACAGTTAAATTTGCTGTTGATTTAGTTAAAGCAAAGATCAGAGAAAGTAGTATTATCGAAGAGGCAACCAAGAATGAAATTATTAGCAATCTTATAAAGGATGCTATGTCTGATGTTATGGACGCAGTATTATATGTGAACCAGACATTTGTAGATACCTTAAAATCCAAAAATGAATTCACCCAAGAGTCTTGGGAAGAAGCTAAGAAAAAAGCTTATAATACTGCATTGGTTGCAATATCTGAGGAATCTAAAAAAGCAATTAGTGAGGTGTATGGTTCTTTTGATAAATGGTTACAGTTAAAAATTGAGTCATCTGTTAATATGGCAAAGAAACAGTAAAGGAATTAAATATGAGTATAAGAATAGGACATGCCAGTATTGATGAAAACGGTAAAGTCTCTGGTGGTAAGGCCGGTGACTCAACAAAGAAAGAAGTTTGCGTAAGGCAATGGTACTCTAAGCCCTGGCAATATTATTTAGAATGTACCGATAAACGTATTGCAGAAATTGCTGCTACATACATGGAACAGATTTGTAATAATGATAACGTCGGATATGACCAATCAGAGCGCCTTACCTTATACAACCAACTGAAAAAACACAAAGATGTATCAAAACTAACCCCATGCGAGTGTGACTGCTCTTCCCTTGTTGCTTGTTGTTATATTATGGCCGGATTAAATATTAGCCCAGCCTGTACCACACGGAACCTAAGAAATGTTTTATTATCAACCGGAAAATTTACACCATACATTGACCCCCAACATATAATAACTGATAAGAACGCTAAACGCGGAGGGATCTTCCTTAAAGAGGGGTCACATGTAGCCATGGCATTAGATAACGGAATACAACCGGGCGCTTCCTCATCCCGTAAAGCTATAGACATTTCAAGCTACCAGGGTAATATAGATTGGGCAAAGGTGAAACAATCTGGTATTGATTATGCTATCTTAAGAGGCGTCGTAAAAAACGGGACACTAGATCCTACATTTGAAAAAAATTATTCAGAGGCGGTTAAAAATGGGATAAAAATATTAGGTGTTTACCAGTTTTCCTACGCCCTTAATGAAGATACTGCTAAGAAAGATGCCGTTAATATGGCCAGCAAATTAAAAGGAAAGAAAATTGATATATGGCTGGATTTAGAATGGGCGGAACAGAGAAAACTTGGTAAAGACAAAGTAACATCTATAGCCCAATCATACATTAACGCCTGTAAATCATTAGGATATTATTGCCATATATATTCTAATCTTGACTGGTACAAAAATGCATACCACGCCACAGAACTAAAAAAATCAGGCTGTAAGTTCTGGATCGCAAGGTATCCATCCCAAGATAATGGCACTATAAAAGAACATTTAAAGCCTAATATTGGTGAATATATTTGGCAATATTCTTCCAAAGGATCTGTTAATGGCATATCTGGATATGTTGATATGAATCTCATATATGGAAATATTAGCCCATCCATTCCGCCATCAAATATTCCCACAGAAGAATCTGTAGAACTTCTCGGTAAAATCAACACGCTCTCTGGAAATCTTACTATCCGCTCTGCCCCAAATTCTTCCTCTTCCCAAACAGGGGCGTATAAAAAGGGAGAATTGGTCCAGTTAACCGCTAAAACATCTAATAATTGGTATCGGACTGGCAAGGGATATATTTCCGGTGAGTATGTTATTGCTGCCAAGGGAAAAATATTTAATTGTACAAAGCTGAATATGCGGAAAGAACCTAAAGTTGAAGTAAATAATATTCTGTCTGTTTTAAATGTAAATGATGAAGTTTATCTCATGAAACAGGCTGACAATGGATGGTATAAAGTGAAAACAAAAGATAACCTTGCCGGTTATGTGTCCAGCAAGTACATTACTATTTTATAAGGAAAGGCCAATATATGAATGGATGCAGTAAATGAATTACTCCATATTAATTTTTCATATGTTATGACGTCTGTCTTTATTACGCTAATTGGTATCAAAGCAATTGTCTCTATATTTGAGTGGTGTATTGATAAACTTGGGTTAGAAACAAAGTGGATGAGACAAAAAAAGGAAGAGCATGAGCTTATAATCCAGACTTCCCAGAACCTTGCCTTGTTACAAAAAAAACATATGGAAGATATGAAAAAATCTGATGACCATGACACAGAAATGAAAGATGATATTAAAAAACTTACTGATATGTTTGTAGACAAACAAATCAATGACTACAGATGGGAAATTATCCATATTGCTGACAAAATAGCAAGCGGCAAAGATGTTAGCAAGGAATGTCTCCGCCATGCAATTTCAACATATGAAAAGTATGAAAAAATAATCATCGACCATGGGTTAGTCAATGGAGAAGTCGAAATCTCTATTGAAGTTATCAGGGATAGTTATCAGCAAAAATTAAAAGAAGGCTTTTAGCTTTGAGATGGCTTGTGGATAAAATAGTTTCAAAAGAAAGAAGGTGATAAAATGGCAAAACCTACCATAATGCGTATCCAGCCTTTCGATGCAAATAAAGACTTTGAAATCACCCTTTCTTGGATGGGCAACCGCGCCCATGCAAACAGGGTAATCATATATGACAGCGATACAAATAATGTAGTATTTGACGACTTAGTATCTTCCTTTGCATTAAAGCATACCATCCCTGCCCACACATTACAAAACAGCAAAAAATATATTATACAGGCGCAAACATATGATGTAGAAAATATCCCATCAGCATTATCCAATAAAGTCCTCTTCTACACATTTGCCACCCCTGACTTTTATTTTGAAGATATCCCGGAGAACCAAATAATCACAAATTCATCTTTTACTGCCACTATCCATTATTATTCAGAGGATTGGGAAGATATAAGCAAATACATTTTTTATTTATATGATGCCTCCAAAAAACAGTTAACACAAAGCAATGAACTGACAGATGGGGTTGATATCAGCTATACCTACAAGGGCCTTGATAACAATACCGTTTATTATATTAGATGTGTTGGTGTCACTGTCAACGGAATGGAACTGGATACAGGCTATGTTGAAATTACTGTAAAATTTGAAAACCCTAATACGTATGCAAGGATCTATGCTACCCCACTCCCATCCCAAGGATGTATCCAAGTTGCAACAAACCTAATTATCATCCAATATAATGGCACAGATAGTTTCGAATATATTGACGGCATGATAGACCTCCGGGACAAAATCCTATATTATGATAAGGGTTTCCTTATTGAAGGCGACTTTACTGTGATAATCCGCGGGATTCATTTATGGCAGACTGCAGACATTTTTAAAATGAAGAATGGCAATTTAGGGCTGACGCTAAGTTCACGCATTTATACCAATGGGGAACTTAGGTTCAGGCTTCTCGTACCTAATGGTGCCAATAATTATTTAATATATTCTGGCCCGCAGGTATTTGATAATACTGATATGGTTACGGTTGCCATCAGGCGGAAAAATAATGTGTACCAGTTAAAAGTATTCATTGAGCTTGGGTTTACAACAGAAGGCGATATATGGTATGGCACAGAACGGCCAAGCCAGCAGTTAATGTCTGATAATGATGCCTGGGTCAATACGGATGGAAATACTTATGTTGTAGGGAAAGATTCCTATACAACATTTTTAGATAAAGCTGAACCATTAAACACAATACTTAATGACTTATGGTTAGGAGGTGATTAAGGGCATATGTTCCTATGCGGAAGTAATTTTGTGGGAGGTGCACTAGCATGTGCCCCTACACCCACTGGCATTGAAAATATTAATTATGTAGAATTAAAAAACGGTATATATGATGACCTATATATTTCCAAAAATACTGACTTTGAATTAAGCAATAACTGCCCTGCCCAATGGGATTTTGATACGATATTATGGGCTAAATTTGATAATACTACAAATGCAGGGAATGTTGACTGGAACCTGGAAACTACGTCACATATTATTTTAAAAAGCAGGACGGAAGGAAATTTCAAATGGAAAACAATTGTTGCTAAAGAAGTTAAGGGGCTGGATGATTTTGTTATAAACTACCCTGATTACTTTGTTGCATCAGGCCAGCCAGTAGAATATGCTATTGTACCTGTATTATATGGTTGCGAAGGCATTTATGCTACTACAAGGATCGTTTCTGATTTTGATAAAATGTTTTTAATTGAAGGAGATACCGTCTGGGGGACTGAAATAACAGATGGGTACTGTGATACTACACGCAACATCCCCTCTTCCACTGTTGAATTATTAAACGGCAGGTATCCAATCTTTGTAAGAAATACGGCAGCTAATTATGATACTGGTAATTGCAAGGGTTCCTTTGTCCCACTTATTGATGAGGCGGGCTGCGAGCTGGCCTATGATAAAGAGTATGATCACCAGCGCACCAAATTTCAACGGGACTTTATGGATTTCATATGTGACGGCATACCCAAGATATTAAAACTACCTGACGGCCGATTATGGTTAGCCCAGGTAACCCCAAGCCCTGCCGATACGGCAAACCTGGGCTATAATGACCGTGAAATTTCCTGGCCATGGGCCGAGGTTGGAAGCGTTAATTCTGAGGAGGATTTATATTACTTAGGCTTCTCTAATATAGAACCAGAATGGTGGAATAGCTAATGGCAGATATTATTACACAGGAAGATTTATTAATAGTACTCCAACAGTCAGCAGCACCTCAGACTATGAAACTAAAAATAGAAGTACTGGACACAAAACAAAAAATAATTGGGAATATTGAATGTGGGTTAACTGGCGGCAGTATGTCAATATCCGGGGAATCAGATATAAAGCGTACTGCCAATTTTACTGTCCAGCCTACTTTGGCAGAACACATAAAGCTTACAGAAACAAGCTTATTATGGCTGAATAAAGATATAAGGATATCAATTGGGCTGTTAAACAGAAGGACCAGGCAATATAAATTCTATCCTTTGGGATATTATGTATATGCTGATACGTCTGGCACTTATGATGCAGTTACAAATAGCATGGCAGTCAACTGTTCTGATTTTATGAAAAAACTGGACGGCACAAAAAATGGGCAGTTAGGTGCATTAACTATCAGTTACCCCGCATATAAGGAAAATGAGGAAACAGGTGAAGTTATCGAATATAATATCATCCGCAATGCGGTTATTGAAACACTTGAAAAATTAGCGGGGATAACTAACCATAGGATCGACGACATTGGTGAATATAAGGGCATCCCAGAATATAACGAAGAATGGCAGCAATATAGGGAAGAAAATGAAACTTGGAATGCGATACCATCTGACCAGGATTTTTCTGCCGGGTGCAGCATCCTATCTATCCTTACAACTTTCCGTGACTTGTACCCTAATTATGAAATGTTCTTCGACATGGAAAACAACACTTTTGTCTGCCAGCTAAAACCTATGTGCTATGAAGATGATATCTGTTTGGACAATGATTTTCTCCAAAAGGTACTGATATCAGAAAATACCACGGTTGACATGGCTAAAGTAAGGAATATATGTGAAATCTGGGGCAGGGTCATTGATGCTGATTTTTATAGTGAAGAATGTACTTATGAAAATAATACTTACTCTTCCACCATTGTTGGTTATGAAGAGGGGTATTATAATGGCGATGTGATTGCAATAAAAATTCCTTCGCTGAACCAGGCAGCCCCCTGCCTAAATATAAACGGCTTTGGTGCAATCCCCATTTTGAATGAGGCAAATGAAGAGCCAGCCAAACCTGATACACTAAAACCCAACCAAGTATATGCCTTTAAGATAAAAAAAAGCCGCGTGGACAAGCAGGATGTGGTTAAAGCTTATTTATTAGGCCAATGGCAGGTACATGCCATCAATGTTTTGGCCAGCGGGAAAAAAAGCGGGCAGTTTGTTACGAGCCCTGATGGGGAAAAATACGAATTATATTCAAAAGAATACTTCCAGAAGTTTTACCATTGCGAGCGTGTTGATATGGTAATTGTAAATGATTCACCTTTTACTGTTGAAAAGTTAGGTGAAATCCCTGATATTAAAACTGGCGGCGAATATGACAATATCACTTCTGATGACTTAGCAGCAGACAGGGCAAAGTGGGAAAATTGGAAAAACTGCAGGCTGACAGACAATATCACAATCACAACTGCCCTCCTGCCATTTCTTGACGTGAATAAAAAAGTGTCTTATAAACGGAGCGATTCTGACAGGGAACACCAATATATCATCAGTTCAGTGTCCCATGATTTTTCTTCATACACAACAACAATTACAATGTACAGGTTCTATCCCCTATATGAAATGCTGCTTAAAGAAAAAGGGACACATAAAGTGCTGTCTGGTTATAAGCATGGAGTGCTTGGCAAATATACACATGAACAGCTTACTACCATTATGCGTGGTGACAAATTATAATGGATCTATAAAGAAATATATAAATTTATCATAAGGTGGTGGTATCTATTAACTATTCCCCAAATTATAAACTTCAAAAACCAATATCAAACGAACGGTATGATGTCAATATTTTTAACATGAATATGGACTTGGTTGACTCTGCCTTAAAAAAAATTGAGCAAAAAAATGAAAGCCAGGACAACCTGCTTGCAACAAAAGAATCATTAAATTCTGAAATATCAAGGGCTATTGGAAAAGAAAATGAAATTATCCAAAACCTTAATAGTGAAATTGCCAGGGCGAACGCTTCAGAGGACGGACTTTCAAATAATATAGCCAATGAAACAAATAGGGCTATTATGGCAGAATCATCCATTAATGAGAGTATATCTGAACTAATTGTAAGATTGAATACATTGGCAGACAGTGACGATACAACGCTTGACCAATTAAGTGAAATTGTTACTTATATTAAAAATAATAAATCCTTAATTGATAACATTACAACTGCAAAAGTTGATAAAATAGCTGGAAAAGGGTTATCCACAAACGATTATACCAATGCTGAAAAGGAAAAACTCGGAGGGGTCGCACCAGGGGCCGAAGTAAATGTACAGTCTGACTGGAATGTTACAGATGCAAATTCAGATGCATTTATCAAGAACAAACCAGCATCTATGCCCGCAAACGGGGGAAGCGCAAACTATCTTAATGCACAAAATATCGCAGAAAATACAAACCTGAATAATATTTCAACATGCGGGTTTTATTACAGCCCGGCAAATGCAACTGTGGCAACTTTTGTGAACTGCCCAACAGCAAATGCTTTTTTTATGGCCGTGGGGAAACATGCAGGCATATATCAGGAGATCGTTGAATATATGGCGGCTAACCCCAAACGGTATATGCGGAATTATTATAACAACGCATGGGGGGCTTGGTATAGGGTGTATACTACAGCAGATATACCCCCTGACACAAAATATACAGCAGGGGCACACCTGGCGTTGTCTGGTACAACATTCAGGTTATCTGATTTCTGTAAAACAGTAACTGATTGGAATAGTGCCACAACAAATGGCTGGTATATGGCATCTGGCGCAACAAACGCCCCGGCTACGGGATGGATATATGGTACCGTAATCGCCCATAACGCAAATTACCTGCGCCAAATAGTTTACCATTTTGCTGTAGATAGCAGTGTATCTGCCACTAATTGTGACAGGTATGAACGTGTGCGGCATAACGGGGCATGGGGGGCATGGGTGAATACCAGTGTGCGCAAAGCCGTCCCAAATAATGCAGCCTTTACAGACACCTGGAAAGCCTGTACAAAGGATAGCGAGGGATATGTCGCAAAAGGCAGCGGCCAGGCAAATAAGGTTTGGAAAACAGATGCAAATGGCACCCCGGCATGGAGGGATGATGCAAATTCAACTAATTATCTCCCATTATCTGGAGGGAACCTGACAGGAAGCGTTGAATTTACTGATTCGGGGACATCTGTCAAAGGAATCGGCGGAATATGTGGGGGGAATGATTACTGGCGGATCGTTGGCGGGGCAACCGCCTCCAATGCAGGTTATTGTGAAATCGCAACCGCTGATGACGCAAATGAGCCAATATATGTCAGGCAATATACTGGAAAGTTTGTAACTTTAAAAAGGACTCTGACCTTGCTTGACGGGAGTGGCAATACAAACCTTCCAGGCAGTTTGACATTGTCAGGCCAAGTCGCAAGGAACGGAATATCAAAATCATGGCGCGACGGGCGTGACGGTGCTTTAGTGCGTACAAATAGTATGGGTTCAAGCCAATATATACCATTGGCCAGCATAAAAACTAACAACGGTTCATGGGAAATAGGCGCGTACACTAATAATACGTTATTTTTTACATATATCACCGATACAGATTATAATGCGGGTACCAATAAAGTAACAGCGCAAGTATCCATCACCCCAAATGGCATGATTAATGGCAATTTAAATGGGAATGCGAAGAATGGCATAACATATTCCAGCGCAGAACCATCGAATTTAGCTGCTGGGGCTACTTGGGTAGACGCTTAAGGGAGGTGATATTTATGCCAGCATATGAAAATGAATTTAGCGCTTTTCCAAGTAAGCTAATAACAAAACATGATTTTAGAAATGCGGATGACAATATCGCACCTATAATCAACCAAATAAATTCCCTTAGGGAAAAAGGGCTCTATGGCCAGGCAGCACGTTTGATACAGGCTAATAAAGATGTATTGCCACATTATATTGTTGATGCAGCCACATTCAGAACTTGGGAAGAGGAAATATTCAATGCCCAAAAATACGCAAAGCTAATGCAGCAGATTGTATATGTTGAAGAGGATGAACCTGATTGCCTTGAAGGTGATATCTGGCTGGGGAGGTGATATTAATGTTATGCAATCCAGTGTCATATTATCCTAACCAAATAGATGAAATGATTTTTTTTCAGGATAACAATCTTGAAAATATTGAAGCCATCAATTATTATAACAGTTTGGTTGCACAGGGTAACTATGATGAAGCAAATGATTATATAAACCAGCAAAGTGGCATCTATGGCTATTTTTCTGACTTTTTTAACCTCATCGAAAACCGCATTTACAGCCTGCAGAAGTATCTGCTGGAAAAACCCCCCAAGGAACAGCCATTCATGTATTATGATGAAAAGCTTCATTTCCGCACTGAAAATATATCTATTTTTACAGATACTGATGAAATAGAGCCACTTGAAACAATCCAGTTATTTTCAGATAGTGATGTCCCGGAACCATTAGAACCGATCCAAATATTCATTAATGACAATGAAGAGGAAAAGGAGCCAGTAATCAGTGAATGGGAAGAAGAAAAAGAACCAGATGAAGCGCCTGAAAATACAATCTGGATTTAAAAAACAAAAATAAAACTAATTTATGTATACATCCACCTCTTCGGGGTGGTTTTTATTGCTTTGAAAGGAGAACAACTACATGGCAATTAATGAAACAATAGTAACAGGAAGGAAATTCAGGAAACTGGCCAATGCCGCAACAAAACAATGGCAGAGGCTATCCTTCTGGCATAAGGCATCTGACTGTGAATTTAACGATGGTAAGAATGCAGAGACAAAATTAGGGGCAGTTGACGGAATAACGGATAGCTTGGCAAGCACATCATCCAGGATTGCGGCAAGTGCGAAGGCAGTTAATTCATTAAATAATAATTTAACAGTTTAAAAGAGTGCCCAAAAGTAGAATTATAAAATATAGAAGAAAAACAAGAAAATATGTTCGGATTTTATCAGCAAATCTATTGAAAATGTGGTGACTGGTATGGTATAATCGTAGGAAAGATGAAGGATGAAAAGGGGAGTTGGTGTTATGGCAAAGAAGATCATATGTGAATCTTGTGGTACTGTTTTTCCATTTGAAAAAGCAAAAGATTTTACAGTGTGTCCAGTATGCAATGCTTCTTTTGACGATGAAGAAAATGAGACTTCTTCTATTCATGATGATGAACTTAGCTTTGGTGATGATATTGAATTAAGCGAAAATGATAGTTTCGATGAAGATAAAATTGATTTTTGGTGGTATAGTATACGAGAGCCGGGAGAGATATGGAAAGGTATAACTTTTGAAGATGGGAATGTATCAATAAATTGTGCTAAATGTGGCCATTTTGCAGGGAGTGCACCTTATCCGATTGCAAGAACAAAGGATTGTTTATTGATTGATCCAAGATTTACAATTAAATGTGGTCATTGTGGAAACGAATTAAAGAACCACATTTTTTCCAAACGTCCGGCAGACTGGGTCGATCCCAGAAAGCGTGACATGTGGGTAAAGGACTACAAAAATATTCCTAAATGTCCTATATGCTCATCAACGAAAATTCATAAAATCAGCATGACAAATAAAGCCGCTTCAGCATTAGTTTTTGGTGTTCTATCAGCAGGACATGTAAGCAAAACGTATAAATGTGATACCTGTGGGGCTAAATTTTAGTCAATTTTGAAAACTGAATATAGAGAAAACAATAAAAGACAGTTTCGATAATGAACTGTCTTTTTGTATGCAAAAAAGGAGGAAATTTTTATTGAATAATAATGATTTTATGTTAGATATAATTGCGAAGTTGAATAAGCAATTATCAAACAAACAATTGAAAAGTGATTTAAAAGGAATAGACAATACCCTTTCTGTGAAGGTAATTGCAAAACTTGCGACAGCACTTTCCAAAAAGCAGTTAGGGGACAGCTTAAAACAACTGAATAATTTATATGTCCAAGTCGGGACAAAATTTAAAACGGATAAGGATACAAGAAATAAGTTATTAAATGAAATAGCACAATTACAGAAAAATCTTACAGAATTACAATTAAAAGTAAATGTAGAAAAGGGTGCTTCCCAACATGCAATCAGCTCTGTCATATCAACGGCAAAGACGGCACAGCGGTATGCAGATAAGACATCAATTGTATTGGATGTTGAAGTGCGTAAGGAAAAAGCAGTCAACGACATTATTTTTATTGGGGAGAAATATTCGAAACTGTTTTCAAATTTATCGGCTTCCCAGAAGTACGAAAATTTATTAAATTCAGCATATTCTATTTCGGATAAATCACAATTACAGGAAGTCCGAGCACGGATTTCAGCCTTTACCAGTGAATTAAAGGCCAGTGGATTAGTGGCAGAATCAACAGGAAGAAAATGGGGGAAGTTAATTGATCGGGCTAAAGAACTATTTTCCGCTGCGAGTGTTGTCAGAACAATATTTGTACAGGCGAAACAAGCAGTGTCTACAACGATTGATTTGGATAAGGTATATACTGATCTTGTAAAAGTAAATGATGAATTAAATCGTAATGACTATGCGGACTACTTATCAAGATGCAATCAAAAAGCTCAAGAATTGGCAACAACACAAAAAGCTTTAATTGAAGGGGCAGCAGAGTTTTCCAAGTCGGGTTATAATTTATCCACAAGTGATGCACTGACAGAGAAAAGTACAATTCTTTCCAATGTCGGAGAGATGTCTGCATCTGATAGTGCAAAAGCAATCATCTCCGGTGTACAGGCATATGAAGTGATAGATGGTTATACGGACGTGGAAGATAAAGCAGGTGCGCTTATAGATAAATACAATGAACTTGGAAATACTGCGTCAATTACGACAAAAGAGCTGGCTCAGGGTGTACAGGCTGTAGGATCTGTATTTGCGGATGCTAATACCAGCGTTGACCAGTTTTTAAGCCTTTTATCAGCCGGGAACCGCCAATACCAGAATGCAGATTCTCTTGCTTTAGCACTTAGAACATCTGCTTTAAGAATCCGGGGTGCGTCAACCGAATTAGAAGAAGCTGGGGAAGATATTGAAGGCGTTATGTCTGTATTGGACAATCAAAAATCCATTAAAGCATTAACAGGTGTAGATATTCTGGAAAAAGATCAGCAGACAATTAGGTCAATATATGATATTTTCCTTGATATTTCAAAAGTGTATAAGGATATGTCCGATGTGGATCAGTCGGCGTTATTAGACATTATTGCAGGAAAGCATAGGGCATCAGCGATTAGTGCAACTTTAAACAACATGACGGAAGCTGAAACCATCTTACAGAATAGCTTAAATGCGGCTGGTTCCGCTCAAAGAGAATACGACACCTATCTGGAAAGCACAGAAGCCCATTTGCAGCAGTTCCAGGCAAAATTAGTTGAAACATATTCTGCTTTTATAAATGGAGATATGATTTCTCATGCAGCCGATTTGGGTTCTGCAATACTCGATCTTATTAATAAGACAGATTTATTAAAACATGGTCTAATAGCTGTTGCAACGTTGAAAATTGGTCAAGGAATTTCTGCTGTTGGTGGTACTGTTGCTGGAGCTATTTCACAAATGAATACTCTTGGTAATGTGATTCAACAGGTTAAGAGTTTGCCATTAGATAGTGTATTAAGAAAAGCTGCATTAGATGATATTGGAGAATCAACAAAAGCTCTTACAGAAAAGAATCTTAAATTATTATTGTTACAAGAACAACTAAATGATAGTGATAAAATGATAATTCTTAGTAAGCATAATCTTACGGAAGAGGAAGCATTAAATAAACTGGAAACCCTTGGCCTAACAACTGCTACAAATGCAAATACAGCCGCAAACACAGCAAATGCGTATTCTGCAAACACATTAAAAGGTGCGTTCACAAGACTTACCGCTTCTGTTAAGGAAACATGGGCGGCTATGTCAACGCTTCAAAAGGCAAGCATTATATTTGCGGCGATATCAACCGCATGGAGCATAGGCTCTTCTATTGTTGATAGGGTCAAGCAAAGTAATGAAGAGTTGACCCGATCCACCCAAGAAGCCGCAAACGCATATAAAGGATCCGCGTCATCCATAGAGGATTACGCTTCCAGATATGAAGAATTGCATAAAGCCCTTATCGCGGCGAAAGGCAATGAGGAAGAAACATATAATATCAAGAAGCAGTTGTTAGAATTGCAGACAGAACTTAACGGTAAATTTGGTGAAGAATGTGGAACTCTTGACCTGGTAACTAATGCGTATGAGTCCCAGACAGAAGCTATTAGAAATTTGAATAAAGAAAAAGCCCGGTTATTCCTGAATGAGAATAAAGAAGGGATTGACAAAGCAATAGAAGAGATGACAAAAGATGACCGTCATTATAATCTTAGCCTGACTGGGATTTCCGCATATACAGATGAGGGGGCGGCATTAAAGGAAATTGCCGAAAAGTACAAAGACCAGGGCATCACCTTATTGGATGAGCTTGGGGATGGAAGCTATGCACAGTTCTCTGTCCACTTGGATACGGATGCGCAGTCTGCCTATGAAACGATCAACGCTTTTGAGAATGACCTGAGAGATCACAGGTAAAATTGACGGCCAGATAAGCGTGATAAAAACACAGAAAGAAGCTGCCCTGGAATCCATTGACGCCCAGATAGACGCCCTGGAAGAACAGAAATCCCTCTTAGAAGACCAGAAAAAAGCATTAGAAGAAGCCAGGGATGCAGTAGTTGAAGCCCTTGAAGACGAAAAGGACGCAAGGATTGAGATCATTGAGGCGCAGAAGGAACAGCTTGGACAAATTACAGCAGTTAGGCATTGATGAGGAAGCACTCTTAAACGGTTCTGCGGAAG
>OFHA01000519.1_pt1 | contig 33465 bp, 26 predicted proteins | sample 1521891 | NCBI WGS metagenome assembly OFHA01 (sample SAMEA3504089, study PRJEB24116) | mouse gut metagenome | biome: mouse gut; feature: mouse-associated habitat; material: faeces | place: Denmark | collected 2011
GCAGTGAACCCGATTGTACAGTCGTTCTTTTTGAAAATGCGGGACATTGTGTAAATATGGATGTGCCGCAGGAATTTAATAAAACGATGGAGGAATTTTGGAAAGGCGTGGCTGGGGGAACATATACATGAAAGAGGCAGGTTCTCTGTAAATTGGAACACGGATATGCAAAAAAGCGTTTATTGGATTTCTTCCAAATAAACGCTTTTTTGTATAAATGCCCGCTCTTCACAGCAGCAGTTACTTTGTTATATTTTAGAAGTTTAAAGTTTCTGTTTCTTACCTGACAGGAATTTCTTTGAAAATGACTGCCCCGGATGCGGCACTGCCGTTCATTCCCTGCGTTTCCATCTGTATCTGGTCATCCGGATGGTTAAAGATATAGATGTACAGAGTGTTTATTTCTTTTCCCTGCACAGCGAATCTGGCCTGGCCCGCGATTTCCGCATCTGGATAAAGCATTTCCCCATCCTGATTAAATACGGTTGTATAGCAGGGTTCATAAGACCACCCGAGTATCTCGTACATCTGCGCATCTGTCATATCAGGATCTTTTGAAAGCAGTTTTTCTCTTCTGTCTGCGGTAAGCTCCCGCTGCTTTCCAGGCGTTGCGGTATGGACGATTACCTGATACGGCGATATTACTACATTATCAAGCGTAATGTCTCCTTTTTTTTCATCCAGTTTTATCGTCTTTACGTCGGTTTCGTTTACCTCAAACGGAAGGGCGAGTTTCCAGCTGCCGTCTGTCCAGTGAGATGCAGATATTTCTTCACGGTCAGTCATCCGGTTGTCATCATAACCAAGGCCGTTTACGTTTAGGCGGAACGTACCGTTACCGGAAAGTTTTTCTGCAAAATTTACCTTGAGCATACCTGCAAAGGTATGGCTGTCGATGACCTCGCCTTCAAATGTGTTTGCAAGCTGATTTGGCGTATCGCCGTCGACGCTCCATGTTCCGCCTATATAAAATCCTGCGGCTGTCCGGTCATCTGCAGTATTTAAGCCCGTATAATGCTCCGGAATATGCGTAAAATCTGCCTGTTCGGATTCGACAGTTACCGTAAGGAACATGGAATATCCGTCACAGAAGACTTCCGACGCAGTCAGTGTGATTCCCTGATCAGATATGGAATAATCCGACGTATTCCGGCTGCCTGCAGGATCTTCCCTGGTCAGGACAGTTCCCCGATTCGAATAATCGCCAGAATAGGTGATATCGTCCTCGAGCTTCTCAAAGATTTTTCCTATCAGCGGAATCTTTGCTGCAAGTACCGGATGAAAATATCCCAGTCCGCCGATTCCGATGATTGCGGCTGTCACTGCAGCTGCCACAACTTTTCCCATTTTACCAAATTTCTTCATGTCACCCTTCCTCCTTTTATGCACCTGGATTTCTTTGTCACTTATTTCAGGAGCAAGGGCCTGCTTTAAGATTTGATCTAATTTTTCATCTGTCATATCCTATCGCCTCCAGTTTTTCCTTTAGCTGCTTTTTTGCTTTCCGCATTCTGCTTTTTACGGTTCCCTCCGGCAGTCCGAGAATCCGGGATATGTCATGGATTGGCATATCTGCCGAATAATACAGATAGATTGGTATTTTGTACTTCTCAGGCAGGGATGCAACGAATCCCTGAATCATATCCGCCTCAGTTTGCTGCAACACAATGTGTTCTGGCGAAGATGCATTGTCATGACCGGATATTTCATATCCCTCGTCAGACATTTCATCCATACTGTCGATGGGAAGCAGCCGCATCCTGTTTGCATATTTTTTCTTCTTATTTTTCCAAAGATAAATTGAGGTGGATAAAGCGTAGCTTTTTGTATTCTGCGCAGAGTCCAGCTGTTTCTTTCTCTCCAGCAGTTTGAGCATCGTGTCCTGGTACAGTTCGTCCCCGTTTTCCACATCTTTGGCTGTCATCCGGCAAAACCGCAGAATATCTTTTCCGGACGCTCGGACAAACCGCTCAAATTCGTCATTATTCATAGCAGCTATCCTCCTTCTTTTTCTTGCAGGTCGACTTGCAAAGATTTTGCCCTTGCATGTATATATTGTCGTGACTCTGGAAAAAGTTTTCAAATTTTCAAAGAATTTTATCATACTTTGCGGGCAGATGGTGAGAGCGAAAATATTCTTTTCTGTATATCCGGAATGCAGCTTTTGAAAACTGTGTATTAGACACGAGGGATGCTTTCTGGCATGCAAATACGTTATACAGTCGTTATCTCATGTTTTGTAAACGTTGTAACCATTGACATTACAATAAAGATGTGTTAGTATTTGTTTGTGATCATGATAGTTACAGCAAATACAGGCAGAAAAGATACAGAGATTTATCAGACAGTCTTTTGCCGGTTCACAGAAAGGTGCGGCGTTTTGGAAAAGCTCTGGCGGACTTTGGCAGACGAGAAAAGGAGTCAGTTATGGATCAGCGTGAACGGAGAAAGTTTTTGATACGGGAACTTTTGCAGGAACAGATACAGTATCGGGGCATGGAGATACCAGATGGGGAAGAGGAACAAAAACGACTGCTTCGCGGTTTACTAAATGTCCGGCTGCCTGGAAAGATCGGCAGGGAATTTCTCAGAGTACAGGATGCATACCTGCAGGAAGAACTGTCAGCGAAGGGGATCACAGAGCTGGACGACCTGAAACCGGTATGTCTGGGATTATATCTCTGGCAGGGGGATATCACGACCCTGCGCTGCGACGCTATTGTAAATGCAGCGAACAGCGGCATGACCGGATGCTATGTGCCAAACCACAGGTGTATTGATAACTGCATCCATTCGTTCAGTGGAATACAGCTTCGTATCGACTGTGCGGAAATGATGCGGCTGCAGGGACATGAGGAACAACCGGGAAAGGCGAAAATAACAAAAGCCTATAATCTTCCATGCAGATATATTCTGCATACAGTAGGGCCGGTCATCAGCAGTCCGCTGACAAAGGCAGATTGCGATCTGCTGGCGGGGTGTTACCGTTCCTGCCTGGAGCTGGCGTCGGAAAATCATTTGGAAAGCGTGGCGTTTTGCTGCATCTCTACCGGTGAGTTTCATTTTCCGAACGAGAAGGCGGCGCAGATTGCGGTAAGCACAGTCAGGGCATTTATGCAGAATAAAACAAGCGTAAAGAAGGTGATTTTTAATGTTTTCAGGGAGCTGGACAGAGAAATCTACAGAAAATTACTCGGATAATATCGAGCGTCTGTAAAAGGCGCTGAAAGCGGCTGACGCTATTGTGACAGGGCAGGTTCCGGTTTATCGGCCAGTGCGGGAGTTACTTATTTTGGGGAGCGGTTCGAGGACTATGGTCTGTTTCAATGCAGCAGACCCTGTCGTCAGAATACTTACGAGAATGGAGCTGTGATTCGGAAAATGACAGAGGCTCAGGGCGGCGTTATGGATGCGGATGGTACATTTACGCTGCCGGAACAGGGCATCTCTTAAAATGGCGGTTCCATCAGAGCTACCGTACGGTCTATGGTGTAAAGAACCTGTGAGCATGAATCTTTTGGGCAGATAGTGTAAAAATATATTTTCACCGGGTGCAGCGGTCAATTTATAAGTTTTTTCAGACCTTTCTTTAATCTTACTGAAATCGGACAGGTTTCTCCGTTCTTCATATGAACAATCAGGTTATTAAGATCTATTTCCGAAATATTATCTTTGTTAATGATATATGATCTATGACATCTGTAAAACCGATAATCCAATTTCTTTTCAATATCTTTTAACTGGCCAGTAAATTCGATTACCCGTTTATTTGCATGAAGAATAATTTTATGAATATTGTTGGATGTTTCGAAAAAAATAATGTCATTATAATCAATAGCAATCCGCTTATCATTTTGACTGATTATGAAAGTACGGTTAACAGAATTGTTTAAAGATGTATATTTACGGTCAACATCTAAAAGGCATTCATGTATTTTGGATTTTATATGTTCTAAAGTGTCTTTGATAATAAAATCCAGAGCTTCAACTTTATATTGAAAAGTAAGAAAACTCATTTCTGAATGTGAAGTAATAAAAATAATAAAACAACGAGGCTGAATCTGGCGAATTCGTTGTGCAAGTGTGAGGCCATTTACATCGGATTTCAGGTCTATATCAAGAAAAAAAAGACCAGTATTTTCGGCTGTCAGAATATAGTTTAGAATATCATGGGGATCTGACGTAGCCAGAACGATGTTCATATCCAGACATTCAATTGTAATGAAATTTTCTATATATTTTTTGAAGAGATTCAACTGCTTTTGATTATCTTCACAGATGTAGATATCAATCATATACGATCACTCCTGTTTGATTAGGCTGTCTTTATTATACAATACTTTTTAAAATAATTGAAGAAAAAAAATAATTGAACTTTTAAGTGGAATAAACGGTTATAGAGCAACGATAATTATTAAAAATAAAACGTTTATTACAAAAATGAGTAGTTGTTTGAAATACTGCTATGATTATATCAGGAGAAGAGATTAGGATGGAAACAATTACAAATAAAATCATTGGTTATCTGGATTCAGATGAGAACATATGGGATGATGTGGATCGGGCACGAATGGCTCTTGGTCTGCAAGTATTAATTCACAATTTTATTATGATTAGTGTGATTCTTATAATTGCTCAAATGGTAGGAATCCTTGGAGAGGCAGTAATTCTTTTAGTAGCATATGGTTTATTAAAAATCACAGCTGGTGGAATACATTTTAAAAAAAGTGTTACTTGTTTACTGGGTACAGGTGTTTTTGTGATAGCGGGAGTTTTGGCGTCGCGTCAACTAATATTCTTATTTGTTGATTACGATTTTTATGACAGTATATTTTGCATGTAAACCATACTTGTTGTTTGTCGCCGTTGTGTTTGAAACAGTTTCAGTTTTGCCGCCATATGTAAAAAAACGGATGCAGCTGCATAGATGATTAATTATCTATGCAGCTGCACCCGTTTTTATATTGTGGTGCGTCGTTGGCCTGTTTATTGCAAAACGTCAGAGAGACCACTTTGCATCCTGTTGATCAGTTATAGAGATCTCTCTCGTTGTTTTATATATGATGAGATTTAGAAATTTGAAGTCGTTGTACAAAAGTCTGGTCTTGAATTTCTGTATCTAAAAAAACATGGTTGTATTTTTCAATGATTTTATGGGCATTATACAGTCCAAGTCCACGATTAGACCCTTTTGTAGATATATCAGGCTGCGTAAGTGTGGCATAAGGAATCCCTTTATCCAGAAAAGAATTTGAAATAATAAAGATATATTCCGCATCCAGATGAATCAGGGCGAACCTGATACATGGAGCATCCGTTTCTAAAGAGGCTTCAATTGCATTATCCAGAAAAATCCCTATTATACGGGATAAATCCAAAGTATCCATTGGTATATTGGGAATATTATCTGTTACTTCCACACTGACAGCGATGTTAAGTTCTATGGCATATAATAATTTAGATGAAATAATACTCTTTAATTCAGTTGCATTGATGTTCATCAATTGATTGATGTGTGCAGTGTTTTTTGTAATATTTTTGCTTAATGGAAGGATTTCTTTGTCAAAAAATTTCTTTAAACCATCCATATCATTTGCTTCTATATAACCTGACATAGAAAGCATGATATTTGAATAATCGTGTTTAAAAGATCGGAGTGAGGAATACATGGTTTCTATTTGGTTTGTATATTCCTGAAGCTTGTTGTAGGAATCCTGGCGCATATTCATATCCATTTTTTCCATATGTGCTTTCACCATATTTATAATTAATATGGTACTAACAATAAAGTAACAAGAAAATAGTATACAGTTAAAGGTTATAGTTTTGCGGTTGTATCCGATAGATTCCCCTTCCACTATGTTAAACAAAAAAATAAACAGACATGCGGACAAGTTTATTAATATAAGTAATAAAAGTTGTCTGGGAAGTGCGGCATGTATTTTACGGATAACAAAGTGAAGCAGCCGGCCTATTATAGGGCAAATGCAGATAAGAAGCACAATATATGATATTATATAAAAAATGTAGCAGGTTAAATTGGTTTGTAAATCTGCAATGGGATAGATAAATGTATCCCATACTAAAGAACAATTATTATCCCAAATTACACAAAATAGGTAAGTAGCGATAAAGACACAAATATTTGTTAAACGATTTTCGTGTATCAGGGAGATATATATGCACGAACTTATAATTAAAAAAATGACTCCTACATTACCAAAAATAAATCCAATGCACAGTATATTAAGCAGTAAGATGAAAGAAAAGATAAGTTTTTGTTTAAATGTTAATCTGAATGGTAAAAAATAGCACGTAGGTACTAAATAAGAAAAGATACTTAAAATATATGGGAGTATTTGTATTATTATCATCTTATATAACTCCTCGTATTATAAAGTAGTAGTGTTTATAGTCCCTCTCCAGGGACTGTATCATATACTGCCTGATGCTGTTATGGGATTGTTTTACTTTAAATTGTTTTAGTAAAGTTACGACCTTGTTCTTTTTATGTATTCGTTATTTAGTCAGGTACTATATGTAATTGTAAATTGTATCAGTAATATAAAACAGTATGAATATTTATACAAAGGATTCATTTTGTGAATATTATTGGAATTGATTATCCATTTTCTTAAACTGTAACATTTTGTATTTAGCTACGTATCGCGTTTGTCTACGCTTATGACCTGAACTGTCAGGTATTATCCATTACTATTTCTGATTCAGATATTGGACAAGGAGCTGTGTTTTTTTCTGAAAGCAAAGATTTTAGTCGTTCTGATTCCATAGATGAGATATAATCTTATTACTGAAATGGCTTTTCTGGGTTGCTCACCAAGATAAATATTTGCTTTTTTATTATGGAAATAAATTTGCATATTCATAAATGGAATTATCAGCACATCTAAAATCGTTTCTCAGGATCCTTATGGGGCATTATTCTTAAAAAAGAATCTTAACGAAATCGACTTTAAAATGAAGCCGTTCAAAACGGTACAATATATCTGCTACCGAGCAGGACTATACTCAGATAATAATGGTAGTGTCAGAAATCGAAAAAACACTTCTGCTCAAAAGGTAATCCATACATAAAAAGCATGCTTTGGGGTATCATGCCATTCCAATCGTTCCGCCAGCCGGTATACTTCTTTTGGCTTGAGTGCTTTATACAGGGAAGTTGGCACATGAATATTCAGATTGTCGGTTACAAGGACTATCTTTTTTCTTCTGGGTACAGGATGTCTAAGGTGTATTTCAATATTTGTGCAAAACCTCTGTATTCCGTGTTTCTGTTACGACTTTTTCTCGGCAAGAGGTTTGTGATCATGAATATGTCTGCAACGCAATTCCTTATGTATACGGAATCTGTTTTTTCAGGGCCCCTAGCTAACAAGAGGGATGCGTTTTTCCTTTATAATCTGTCATCCATGTATACCACAGTACGGAACAGATCATTCTGACGATGTTACATTTCAAGAACATCCTCCAATACTTTTTTCATAAAGTATAACGATATTTAATAGAAATGTAAACACTTAAAATTGACTGGATGGAATACTAAGTAATAGACAGAAAATGGAATACTGGTACTATAGCGAACTTGTTTGCCTTGCGTTTCTAAGGAACTGTTTTGGACTGGTTTTCCATGTAAAATAACTTGGAATCTGTTATGTCATATGGTAAATTTTATTCAGTAGGCAAACAATTTTGAAGAGTTCTCAGTAGTACAAGTCTATCTGTATAGTTATTGGAGGATCAGGTGATAAAGGCGTTAAAAACTATTGTTGCTTTTTTCTGAGAACTGGGGTCAAAAGATTTTCGGTAAAAGAGCTATATGAATTGTTTTTTTATTGTGCATAAAATTCCTATGTTTTACGGAATAATTTTTTCATATTTTTTATTAATTTAATTATAATTAAATTAATGTCAGCTTTATTTGCCTTTTAACTCCAGCAACATCTTAATTATAATAAAAAATTTTTTCGGTGAATACTGTTTTGAAACAGACGAAAAATTGTAATTTTAAGAATCTTTTCCGCCATATAGTATAGCCAGTTAGAGGACACGACTATCATGTAGAAGTACAAAACGAATCAATTCATCTACACAATATTTCTCTATTCACTTTTATAATGTTTTTATAACTACGAATTCATGATTGCTAAAAGTATTTACTATCAAAGTTTAATTTAAGACTAAAGTTTAATTTTCCCAGCAGGTTTCAATATATCTGGAAAACATTTCATTCATTTTTTTGTAATTGATATTTAATAAATGTTTTTTGTAGTGCAATATTAACATAACTCTATTATATAACTAGTTTTAAAAAAATTCAACGGTTATTATTGAATAAACGTTAAAAAATTGTGAGAAATTTTCGATTTTTCTTAATGAAGAGTATTTTACTAAAAATTAATAACAATGAGAATAGTGAGGTATACTATTAATACAGAATACGAAAACGAAAGGGGAAAGAATGAATGAGAGAAAATTTGAAAAAAATTATTGGTAATTTCGTAATTGATTTGGGGAATCATGCAGTAGGTAAATGTATGATTCCAGGAATGTTTGATCCTCAAATTCCAGACGTTCTTAAATCTGATGAGCAGAAAAAAAAGAGAAGTCAAGTATACAATCATCATGTTTATAGAAAACAATAAATTTGGGTTAATATAGTTGTATATGATAATGCTGGTACAGCATTGCCCAAATAACAGTGATTAAATTACTAATGGTATCTTGGAATATGTCTACTTAAATGGGTGTGGCGTAAGATTGTATTCTCAAAATCAACTGCGTTGCTGTAGGCAGGGTCGATGATTCGAATGATCTGGTCCGGCGTAAAAACAGCCGGATCACCAAGGCGTTTTTGTCGGACAGAATTGCCTGTATCTCATTTCCAAAATTTATCGGGTCACCCGCTTCAAACTTCTGCAAGGTCAGGAGCGCTGCGAGGAAACGGTGGCGCCAAGTGGCAACATTATTATAATGAAGCCCAACCTGTGGTGAAATATTCTGGTTAAGTCTCCTGTTGTGACGCAAGCAGGACAATGCTGGCTCTTTTGACCAGTCCTGACGGAAGAGAGCGGCTTCTTGAAAAGCAGACAATATGTTTTTTTTGTATCAGATAAAACCGAGATAGTATCAATTATTCATTATTATTTAAGAAATGTTTTACCAGGGAGTAATCATTATGTTAAGGATGCTATGAATTAACAGCTCAGGAATGGAAAAAACATAGAACTTGTTTACGTCCGAAATACTGGAAAACATCGAAGACTGTACAGGATAACTGCACTATGCTGAATGATGTGGTCTGGACTGTCAGTAGCAGCTCATCGCAGGGTGACCTTCCTGATAGCGATGGTCCGTAAAAGAGCAAATACAGCCGTTTGCGTATATGCATGACGGCATATCTGACAATATTTTTCGCATGCTCAGCTTGGATGCCGAAATTCAGGAAACATCGCCTGACGTTTCCATTGCCAAAGCTCACCAGATCAGCGCTGGCGACAGAAAGGATAGTTCCTCCTCCTGTTGAAATCGGAAACGGCCGAGTGCCAGCACAAAACTCCATACAGCTCCGTACGACTGTCCCGTTTACATAATGATTAGTGAAGGACATTGGAACGATATTATATTTGCCATTTCTGTCCCTGAGCATATAAAGGAAAGCAGCGTTCCTGGTGAACGCGGGTATGACAGCAATAAGCTGACATATACGACCGCGGCGGTGAGCGACGATTATTTCCGGAAAAGGCGTAAAATACCAGTGCCGTTGTGTCTGGCGGCTTTATAAAGAACACTAACTAGTGGAAAAATTTTTTCTAAAACTCAAATCTTTTTGAGGGATTGTTATCAGATATGACAAGCTGTCTTTTATACCTGGCTTTTCTGCCTTGGGTCCGTATTTATTTGGTTAAAATAAATAATTGCCTCGATTTTTCAAACACGTTCTAGCATTTTCAGCCAGAATTTACTGGTCTCACTGGCACTTGTGGCGATGTGCAGGAAATCTGTATAGCCTTCTGTGATGATACTACGTATCATGTAGGCGTCACGGTTTAGGATGCATCATCTTCCCTTATTTATGATGCATGTAGTACATAAATATAAATGGAAAGACCGCATTTGGTGGATACGACTGCCATTTTCTGACCTCCAGAGGTATCTTGCCCGTGGTTTTACTGACTATTTCAGCAGATAGATCTATTCCGTAAAGTTCCTTATTTGGGCATGGATATCCTTTGTGTTCACACACATTACACTTAGGGAGATTACGTTTCCTTCAATGCTCATATATGCTTATGGTATTTACGGAGAAGATCTGGCTCGAATTTACCCTCATCGTTTTTTGCTATAAATTCAGAATTTACTATACTGGCTTTTGAGGTTTTTTTGTGAATGACAATTACGTTTATTGGATGTCCTGATATTCTCCTTAAGATTTTTTTAAAAAGCAATTTTCTACTATCCTCTGTACATATATATGGATGATGACGCTGCTGTAATGGTATATTTTGTGTTCTCGTTATACTATCATGCTGTAGTCGCCATAAATGAGTTTGTGGATGTGATCAATTGTTTTAATAGTCCGATAAATAAGTGAAAATTTTTATTCGCAGAGAAGGGTGTATGTATTAAAGATTTGAATGAAAGATAGTTACAAACATAAAATTAGAGTTATAGGTAGATCAAAAGGACAGAATATCTTTTTTAGGTACGTTTATTCTGTAATAAACGTCAAAGGGAGAGATGATAAAAATCATTTATTCGTAAAATGAGTTCGATTAACCCATTTTATTGAAAGTATGAAATAATTTGGTATACTCAGCATATAGAAAAACATTTCAAGAAATTGTATATAGTTTTTCTATATCATAAAAAGCTGTTTTGACGTCGGATAGCTTTTTATAAATACATTACCGAGGAGGAAAAGAATGGAAGAATTAAGAATTGAAAAAATTCAGGACAAAGAGAAGGTTGAGGTTTTATCACAGTGTGGAGCGGGAACCAGTGTTTACCAAGGAAACAATTGTTCTACGCAGGCTGCTCCAAACGGAAACGTGGATCCGTGTTATAGTGACTGCAAACCTACTAAAAAGTGTTCAAGGTGCGGAAAATGGGCAGCAAACGCAGTGACCTCTAAGTATTATTAATTGAAAATGATATAACAATCCAAGATGCCAGAAGTACAGTACTGTAGTGTGTGGTAACGTTATATACGAATGTAATGCACACATTTCAGTATTCACTTTTGGCATCTGCCATATAAAATATAATGAAGGAGAGATACAGCGCTAATGTTTTCTGCAAATGTAAAAATATTAAAGTATAAAGAAAAAAGAATTTTCTTAAATACATCCAATGGTTTATGGATTAGAGTTTCAAAAAAAGTTTCTGATATTATAGGATTAGCTCAAAAAGAAGAATATACATTTCAGCAATTATTGGATGGTCTGTGTGATGATGAAGATAGGAAGTATATGAAATCAATTTTTAGAAAAATGGAGGAAATTGGACTGGTAGAAACAAGTGAAATTAGAAGAAAAGAAAAACGTATGATATTGTTTGAAGTTACAAGGAGATGCAACTTGCATTGTGCACATTGTTGTGTGGAAGCAGAAAATGAAGTGGATTATGAGATGAGCTATGAGGAAGTTATGGATGCGTTAGGCAAAATATTTGTTTGGCATCCTAAACAGATATCGCTTACAGGTGGGGAACCTTTGATGCGGGGGGATATATTTGAAATTCTAAATTTTTTAAGTAATCAATATGCAGGAAGAATAACATTATCTACAAATGGGACTTTAATAGATGAAAAAAATGTTGATGATTTGATTAGGTATGTACATCAAATTGATATTAGTATGGATGGAGTAGATGAAGAAACATGTAGCAGAATTCGCGGCAAAGGAGTATTTCAAAAAGTATTACAGACTATTAGCTTGCTTCACCAAAAAGGTTATTATAGTATAACGTTATCAATGATTTCGGATAAATTTCATGGAAAAATGGAGAAGGAATTTTATAGACTGAACAAAGAATTAGGAACAACACCGCTGGTAAGGTCATTTACCCCTTCTGGTAGGGGAAAAGAAAGATTGGGTCTTTTGGGAAAAGATAAATTTTGTAGTCCAATTCCTACAATAAATAAAAAAGTTATGCAAGCTTGTTCTTGCAAAGCCGGAGAAGAAAAGTTCCTAATTGATTACAAGGGAGATATTTATCCTTGCCAATATTTTACAGAAGAGGAATTTTGTATGGGAAATATAATAAGAGGTACTGTTTTTCCGGTTAAAATTAATTCTTGTCTGGATAAGGTACAAGAATATTTTCCACAAAATTATAAAGGATGTTACAAATGTCCGGTAAATTATTTTTGTTGGCCATGCCCAGGAGAGTTGTATCTTTATTCAGATCAGGATAAGGCTGAATATTTTAAAAATATATGTGAGTTTCAAAGAAAATTTTTATATAAAAAAATTTGGGATGAGGAAGTGCCGAAATGATAAAAATGAATAGAAATATACAGATTCTGGAGTATAAAAACAAAGTGGTTTTAGCAAATAATTTAACAGGAGCCTGGCTGAGAATCACGAAGGAAATTTACGAATATCTTGTGATAGCAATCAAACTTAATTATTCTAAAGAATTGTTTATTCGTTCATTCGTGAAACCAGAAGATCAGTTATATATTGAAATATTATTAAACAGGATGAAGGAGTTGGGAATCATAGATAGTCAGGAAATATTTTTTCCTAAAAGTATAACATTTGAAGTTACAAATAGATGCAATTTAAAATGTTCTCATTGTTGTTTAAATGCGAATAATAATAGTGAAGAAATGACAACACAGAAAATATTACAAGTTTTAAAAAAAATAACAAAGTGGGGAGTGGACAAAATAACGATTACGGGAGGAGAACCTTTGTTCCGAAATGATATTTTAAAGATTTTGGCATTTTTGAGGCAATCTTTTAGAGGAATGATTATATTATCAACAAATGGTGTTCTAATTAATGAAAATAATATAGAAGCTATCATTGGATATGTCGATCGTATCGATATCAGTATAGATGGCGTGGATGAAGAAAGCTGTTCAAGAGTTAGAGGAAATGGAGTATTTGGTAAAGTTATAAAAAGTGTATATCTGTTGAAAAAAAGAGGATTTGATTTGATTTCGTTATCTATGGTGTTGACTGAAGAAAACGAAAAATTAGTAGAGAAATTTATGCAACTGAACCAAAAACTAGGAACATATCCTGTTATTAGAAGAATATCTTGGCTGGGTAGAGCGCTGGAGAATAAGAGTAGGCTTATGACAGGTGATATCCCATATCAGTACGGGGCAGAGATAGACTGCAGCGAAAAAGGTATGTGTACATATGAAAATTGTTCCAATTTAGTAACAAAATATCACATACGATATGATGGAAGTGTTTATGCTTGTCAGACGATTGATGATGAAAGATACAGAATAGGGCATATTGATCAGATATCTAATTTTAGTAAGATTAAGAATAATCGGTTGTCGATGTTGGTTGATGATCTGTTAAAAATTAACCATCAATGTGAAAAATGTGAAGTTATGAAGTTTTGTTGGAAATGTCCGGTAGAAATTATGGAATATACTAAAAATGGCAGCATGAAAGAGCATTGTAAATCTGTGCGAAATAATTTATTTCATGTCATATGGGAGGAATAGAACAATTATGCAAGCATCATTTTGGTTAACATCTTCTTGTAATTTGAAATGTATTTATTGCTATGAAGGCGAAAATAAATTAAGAGTTAATATAAATACACAAACAATAGATCGTGCACTTGACCTGATAATTGAGTATATGAAAGAGATCAAGGACAAATATTTGTGGATTGTCCTGCATGGTGGAGAACCATTTTTGGCGTTCAAAGAGATGAAATATTTGGTGAAAAAAGCAAAAGATAGAGCGGAAAAATATCAAATTTCTCTTAGCTTTTCTGTTACATCGAATGGAACTCTTTTGAACGATGAAATAATTACATTTATACAAAAAGAAATTGATGACTTTACTATTAGTATGGACGGTAAAGCTAAAACACAAAATTATTCCCGACCTTTTGCAGATGGAAACGCAACATTTGAAATTGTGGAGCAAAATGTAAGAAAAATATTAAAAGTAAAGCCTGATTTAAGGGTGAGAATGACTTACAATCAAAAAACTGTGAAAGATTTATATGAAAATGTTTCATTTTTTGTTGAGTTGGGGGTTAAATGCATTGTACCTGTTCAAGATTTTTATGATAAAAGTTTTAAATATTCAGATATACAGGTTTTAAATAAGCAGATTAGAAAAATATGCAAAAAATATAGAGAAAACGAGGTACTTTTGAGTAACTGGAAACTAATAAAACGTGGAAACTGTTCTGGAGGAATTACAAGCATGCATATAGATTCATTTGGGGATATTTATCCGTGTATGTTAGCGGTAGGGAATCGCGAATTTCTTATAGGGAATGTGTATAAAGGTATTGATTCAAATAAGCAAAAGATAGTTTTAGAGTATTCAGAGTGCGCAATTCCAGAATGTGAGGGCTGTGATTTATATTGTTATTGCAATGAAACAAGGTGTAAGATTATTAATAAAGTTATAAATGGTGATTATATGAAACCTTCAGCGGTAGCATGTGAGATAGAACGAATAAAATATAGATTGTGTGTGGATGATATCATATAGCTTTATATAATGAGGAAAATGATGAGTATTAAAGTAGCTGTTATTGATAGTGGAATTGATGTAAATCATGAGGTTTTTAGGAACAATCGCGTAATAGATTATAGTGCAGGAAAGGTTCATAGCCGGTGGCAAGGTAAGCGAATTGGGTTGGATTCTAACGGACATGGAACAGCTTGTGCATCTGTGATTGTCAATGAATGCCCTAATGTAGATATTTTTAGTATTGGCATTTTGGATTCAGAAGGGAAAACAAAATTATCAGTTTTGGAATCAGCTTTAGAATCCCTTATCTGTAGTGATGTATCAATTATAAATATGAGTTTGGCTTTTGATAAGCTGGTTGATAAAAAAATGTATCAGCTTTGCCAAGAGCTTTCCAGACAAGATATCACCATTATCAGCTCTCTGGCAAATAAATGTGAAGAAAGTTATCCAGCGGAATTTGATAATGTAATAGGAGTACAGTGGGGGATATTAGAAGAAGAAAATGCTTTTTGGTTTAATAAACATAAAACAATACAGTGTGTGATGGACTGTTTAACATCTGTAGTTGCTGTTCCATCAAATGAGTATAATATGATTTTTCCATGTAACAGTATTGCTACAGCGAAATTAACAGGGATAATTAGTAAAATGCTATGGGATGAACATATTAGTAAAATTAGTTTGACATCTTTATATAATTGGTTGCAGAGAAAAGCTTTACGAAATAATTGGAATGATGAAGAAACTTATGAGAGATTTCGTGTTCCAGAGCAGGGTAATTGGTTTATAGAAGATAATGATCCGGTTTTAAAAAAAACATATAGAATTGTTTGTAGATATTTTGGAAAAGAGCTTTTATGTAATAGAATCTGTGATATTGAGTTACTGACAAATAAAGGTCTTTTAAGAACTGAACATGTTATCCCATTTTTAAAATTCTTTGAGAAAAGAATAAATAAAAAAATAAACTATTTAAAAATCAACAGATACCATTTAATTACAATTGGTACACTGGTGAAGTATATCAAATCTCTGTAAATTTTTTTATTAGGAGACGGATGGTGATAGAATGAAAAAAAATAGGTTAGTCAGAAGATTTCTTTTAGAATCGTTCAGACAAGATAAATGGAAAAGTAGTATTTGTTGTGTTTCGATGGTGTTAATGACTCTAATAAGTGTAATTTTGCCAATTGTTTTACAGAAAATTATAGATGGTGCAATTGGCAAAAAAAGTATGAAAGATTTGTTTGTTTATGGCGGAGTGTATATGATGATTACGATTGCTATTGTAATATTGAATATGCTCCAAGATTATAGCTTGTCTTGTGTCAGGACAAAAATGACAATTAGATACAAATTTTTGATATTGAGAAAATTGAGCACTTTTTCTGGTTCATTTTATTCAGAGCAAAAATCGGGAGAGATATTAAATATTGTTGACAATGATACAGATATGGTAGAAAACTATGGGATAAATATTGTCTTTGATTTTGCAAGGAATTTTATTACCGCTGTTTTTGCATTTTGTATGCTGTTTAAGCTGCAAAGTACGGTTTTGATTATCATTATAGGAATACAAATTATAACTGTTGTTGTACAGACAAAATTTAGTAAAATTCTTTCTGATAAAACTTCTGAAATACGTGATCAATCAGGAAAAGTGTACAATGTTATTGAGCAATATATAAGCAATATTATGGAAATAGTTATTTCTAAGACACATAGATATTTTCTGAAGAACTATCTTAAAAATGAAGGAGAATTTGCCAAAAAAGGGATTTGCCTGGATGTATTGTATTCTGCCAGTAGTCAGTCTGCAACATTTCTTTCTGGTTTGATTGCAATATTAGTTTATATAGTGGGTGGGATAAAGATTATAGAGGGTGATTTACAGTTTGGTGAATTGATAGCATTTCAACAATATACAGCGATGTTTGTTGGACCATGCATGGGAGTGCTTAAAATTAATGAGAATATACAAAGACTATATGTTTCATTGGATAGAATATATGGTTTTTTAGAAACACCAAGTGAAATTATTCAGGACAATAAGGGGACAAAGATTTCTGATCATGTTCGGGAAATAGGGTTAAGAGATGTAAACTTTGGCTATTCAGACGATTATACTCTCAAAAATATCAATTATACTTTTAGGCCGGGAAATGTTTACGCTGTAGCAGGATCGACTGGTTGTGGAAAATCAACAATTATTAGTCTTTTATATAGACTATGGGATGTGGATACAGGAAAGATTGTTGTAAATGGAATAAATGTAAAGGAATATAATTTGGCGTCTTTAAGAAAAAATATTGCTATTGTATCACAGAATACATTTCTACTCGATGATACAATTGAAAATAATTTAACTTTGAATAATAAAAAAATAGAAAAAGAAGATTATGTTTCAATCTGTAAGAAAATGGGCATTGATGAGTTTATTTCAAAATTACCTGATGGTTATTTAACAGAAGTTGGAGAAAATGGAGTAAAATTATCAGGAGGTCAAAGACAGCGAATTGCTATAGTACGTATGCTTCTGCAGGCGAAAGACATTTTGATTTTTGATGAAGCTACTTCTGCACTGGATAATATAACACAGGATCATATACTCGATAAGTTAAAACAATATTATAATAATAAAATTGTTATTATGATTGCTCACCGGATTTCTGTAATAAAAAAGGCAGATGAGATTTTGGTTTTTAATGATGGAAAGATTGTTGAATCTGGAAATCATGAAACATTAATGAAAATGCATAATTATTATTACCATCTCGTGGAAGAAAGGAGTGCATAATAATGAGGTTGTATTTGCGGTATTTAAAGGAATACAAAAAGAACACGATAACCATTTTCTTATGTTTCCTGCTCGCTTCTATATTGATGAGTGCTCTTTTGATTTTGATACATACAAATCATAAAGAAGAAGCCTTGATGAATATGCTGACACATACACCTGCTGATGTAAGGATCACACAGCTTGCCAGAGCGCAGGTCGAACTTTTAAAAAACGACGGTAAAATTTCTAAAATTGCGGTTTTTGAAGAACCAGAGTATGTGTTATGCGATGAAAATAGAATTTATTTTGAAAGAGCTGATGAGTGTGGAATAACGCTTACAAGCAGATTAGAAAAAGGCAGAATGCCAAAATATGAGAATGAGATTGTTGTTGAAAAATGGGTTTTGCTTAATTTGGGAAAATCCCCGTCGATCAATCAGACGATATCTTTAAAAAATGAAGATACCGGAAAAATGCTGGATTATGAAGTAGTTGGTATTTTATCAGATGTATTAAGGGATAAGCAGGTTGGATTACTGACAATGTTCTCGTGCATGAACGATGATTATGATGGAGTATATAGTTGTTATATTAATTATAAAAACAATTGGAATATAGAAAAGGAAAAAAAAGAAACTTCGGATGCGTTAAAAATAGAGGCTGCTAATATTAAAAACAGTCCGGGAAGAGAAAATATGGAAGAACTTTTCTATAGGGATATTGGTGTGACAGCAATCGTTCTTTTGTTTTTTGTTATAATTTTTTCTGGTATTTTTAGGATACAAATGATTGCCAGACACGAGCAATATGGGTTATTGCGGGCAATTGGAATTAAAAAGAAGATTTTTATAAAAAATATATTATATGAACTGGGGATTATATATGTGACAGCGATTCCGATTGGAGGGATTGTTGGAAAAATTGTTGCATGGGCGGTAACCAGATTATCCGGAAGCGAGAAGCAAACAATCTGCTTATATGGTGAAAAAGTTGAATTTGAATTGTTGATTCCGGTGATACAGATTTTTACCGGGTTTGTGCTGCTGGCGGGAATTACCATGGCTGTTGGTCTGACTGCCTGCAGGAGCATCTATAAAAAGACAATTATAGAAGTGATTTCGAAAGATATTAGCGAAAAGATGCGGAAAAGCGGGTGGATGCTGCATCTTGATAAAGGTAAGAATAAAATACTTTTTCTTTGGAAATTATCTGTAAGGTATGTGGTTCGGGATTTAAAAACCAGCGTTTTTATCATTTTAACGATTGTTATGGGAGTCAGTTTGTTTTACGGATTGATTTATGAGGCACAGATTGCAGGAAATATCAGATATGAGACAAAAGAAATGTATTTTTTCAATGGCGACTATGCAATGAATGTGCTGACGTTTCAAACGGCGGATTATGGGATTTCCAGAGAATCTGTTCGGGAAATATTAGAATTAGAGCAGGTGAAAGAGATAGAAACAGCGGCAGGACTTCCCATTCGTGTTGTAGATCAGAAAGAGATAAAAAGAAATGTTAAATACTATGATAATGCAAGACAGAAAATGGAAGAAATTTACGGATATTCGGGCGAGGGAGATGATGGAAAAGACCGGGTTTATAAGTCGGTATTATATGGTTACAATGATCATGCACTTAAGAAACTCGGGAAATATATTGTGGATGGAAAGGATAACCTGGAACAGATAGATGAAAATGAGGTGATACTTTGTGTAATGAGAAAAAGCCTTGACAAACAGGGAGCGCAAAGTATTGGCTGGTATAAGGACGGAGAACCGCTCATGCAGTATCAGGTGGGGGATAAGATTAGAATAAAATATCGGGAAGATCTACAAACCAATGATATAAACTATGAAAATTTTACAGATGATACTTCAGCGTATACAAGTAAAGAATACAAAATCAATGCAATTGTATCGTTCCCATATATCGCAGATATCACGTATTCCCAATATCCAATTTTTATTACCAAAGATGACTATATACGGTCGATGGTGAGAAACTCAAAAGTTCAGAGCATATACATAAATGGATCTGGCGACCAGAGTGAAGAGGAAGATGAAAAACTGGAGGAACAGCTGATTCGAATAGGTGCAAAAAATTTGCAGGTATCGACAAGAAGTCTGATAGCAGAACGGGAAAAAGCGGATATGCTGTTTCGCAAAGAGATTGTCAATTTAGGGGGAATTGCGCTGGTGTTTTTAATCTTAGCGCTAACGAATATTGCGAATCATATGAAATTTCGTATACGAATGAGAAAAAAAGAGATGTGCATTTTACGAGCGATAGGAATGAAATATTGGATGGTAAAACAGGTTGTCATATGGGAGATTTTAAATATATGTATAGTATCGTTTGCTGGCGGATATGCAGTTGCGAGGACAATCAGCGGATATTTGTATAAACAGTCAGATTTGAAAAATTTCGGGTATATCTATAAATTTGACGTTTTTATTTACTTTTGGGTATGCATGGTCGCGTTTCTGATTTGTGCTTTTATTTCTAATCAGATCGTAAAAAAGTCTGCCGGCAAACATATAATTGACGAATTGAATAATATCGAATAGACAAATAAGAGCGTAACAGGTTTGAATTTAGTGGAGGTAGAAAAAGATGCATATTGTTCAGGTGCAAAATGTTAGTAAAAAATATTCGAATAGCAGAAATGTTGAAGTAGCGGCACTGAATCATGTGAATTTGAACGTTGAGAAAGGACAGTTCATTGCCGTTGTCGGTCCAAGTGGAAGTGGAAAAAGTACATTACTTCATCTGATTGGAGGACTGGATCAGGTAACAGAAGGGAGTATCAAAATAGACGGAGCAGATATCGCCAGCTTGTCGGAAAACGAGTTATCAGAATTTCACCGTAAAAAAACAGGATTTGTATTTCAAAAATTTCATTTAATTCCAATGTTGAATGTAAGAGAAAATATTGTTTTACCGATTGTGCTTGGCGGTGAAGCTGTAGAGGATGCTTATATTGATGAACTTATAGGATTTCTTGGTCTGAAAGAACGCGAAAATCATTTGCCAGGGGAACTTTCTGGCGGGCAGCAGCAAAGAGTCGGTATTGGCAGAGCACTGGCAGCAGGGGCTGAGATTTTGCTGGCGGATGAACCTACGGGAAATCTCGACCAGAGCACTTCGAAAGAGATTATGAAATATTTTCGGGAGCTGAATCTGAAATATGGCAAAACCATAATAATGATTACACATGACAGCAATCTTGCACGTAGCGCAGATGATATTGTGCAGATTGTTGATGGTAAAATCGTGTAAAATCGACGCTGCAGACAGCATGGCAGACTGGTTGCAGGGCAGCTTGTGTACTGGGATTACAAGGGAAGATGTGTATTCCGCTGGAAATTCTGATTGGCATATTTTCGTGCCTGTCATAATATAATAATAAAGACGGGCAACCTGAGTGTCCGTCAAAGTGTTGACATAAGGTGTTGTGCCAGAGGGCAGTACCTTACGAGCTTTGAACGGGTTTGACGTTTACCGCATTCTGGCCAGGCTGTAATGCACTTCTGCAGTTGAAAGAAAACGTCAGGAAAAGCTCTGCGAAAGCAGGGTTTTTCCTGGTTCAAAAGGGAAAGAGGTAAGTCTGATGCGTAATGTCTATGACTGCGTGGAGGCTTTTGAAAAATTGTTGGATAAAGAATACCATTTAGTGTTGGGAAGAAAAAACAAATCTGTTTCATTACAGATAAATTTCGACAAAAAGAGTGTTTTCATTTAATGGGACTTCAATATCTGACAGACAGATCGGAATTAGTCCATGACAGGGGAAAAATATGAATGCTTATTCGGTTATTAAAGCGGATTATATTATGAAAAACAATGCAGAAGGAAGAAATATTTTTTTATTCCTGACAGGGAACGGAGAGGAAGGAAGATATTTCTGCCGTTCATTTTTCACACAGGATAAAATGGATTACACAAAGAATCAGGCATCATGGACTTTGCTTTATAAGAAGAAAGAAGAAAGTAACTCTTTCGACAGGGGAAGAAGAAATACTGTATGACAGGTTAAAAAAGCGGGTAACAGGAATCACAGCATCTAAGCTATATGGTTTAGATGCTGTTTTTTGGTGTGTCCGGTGGGCACACGCTCTAACGGGTGAAAGTCCCCAATCTGCCCGGCAGTAGGAGGGATAAGGTTGGCAGACAAACCAAAGTCTGATAACTGCACGGAAGTGTTTTTTTATAACGGTCTTTTTTTGTATGCGATGTTTTTTGCGTAATGCAGTTCATTATGTTTAAGATGTTTATTAATATGAAACAAGAAATAGTTAGCTGGAAGATGAAAAAATGTTTGAACCGATGAAAATTATAAGCCGCTACTGACAATATATTAACATAAAATTAGTTAATAAAATATTAAAAAGAAGAGTAAATATATATATTTCATAAAAATATTTAATGAAATTTGTGTATAGCATCAAAAATTAATAGAAATCCAAACAATCGATTGACTTCATAGATCAACTTATATATTATTAAAAGAAGTTTAAATAAACTAATAAAAATTAAAAATCTGTTTATCCATTTTCATACGGACAGTATAAGATGCAGGGGGTAAATGAAGGCTCATATAAAAAATTTTTTCAATGGGCCAATCATGAGTTCGATGCAGCATAATGCCGGAAATGAGAAGGAGTTTTTTACAGAACGTCATTAGAATCAAAACAAAGGAGTGAAAGGATGAAGATAAAGCCTGATCATGAAAAATTATCTTATATGGGGAGGATTGACTGGAGCTGCCGAAAAGAGCCTGCTTTTATATTTCCATGTACCAGCGTATGTATGCGGTTTACGGGAAATATGCTGAAACTGCATGTAAAGAACCGGCGGGCGTACTGGGACAATTATCTGGGCTGTATTCTGGACGGGAGGCAGACGGCGCTCCTGCTGCCGGAAGACGGTCCGGCTGTTTTGGAGATTCCGGTAGAACAGACAGATAAAAAAGAACATGAATTGACGATATTTAAGCGGCAGGATTCCTGCCATGAGGTCCGTTTCCTGGGTGTGGAGATTGCGGACGGGGCATGCCTTTTGGATGTGCCGGATAAACCGGGACGGAAAATCGAAGTATATGGGGACTCGGTCTCTGCGGGGGAAGTATCGGAAGCCGTAGCGTATACAGGCCGCGAAGATCCGGAGCACAACGGGGAATATTCGAATTGCTGGTATTCTTATGCATGGATGACAGCCAGAAAGCTGAACGCGCAGATACATGATATCGCACAGGGAGGGATGGCGCTGCTCGATGGAACAGGATGGTTTCATGAGCCGGATTACATAGGTATGGAAACGGCATGGGACAAGGTACGGTATCATCCGCAGCTGGGGCCACAGCTTTCCTGGAATTTTGAAAATTATGTGCCGCAGCTTGTGATTGTTGCACTTGGACAGAATGACAGTCATCCGGAGGATTATATGAAAGAGGACTATTCCGGAGAAAAGGCGGAAAAGTGGCGGCGGCATTACCAGACATTTTTAGGAAAATTGAGGGAAAAATATCCGAAGGCTCATATTGTGTGCTGTACAACGCTGTTATGTCATGATCCGGCATGGGATCGTGCCATCGGGCAGGCGGTAGACGAAATGGGAGACAATAAAATCACACAGTATCTGTTTCTGCGTGGCGGCGGCGCAACGCCTGGGCATCTGCGGATTCCGGAAGCAGAAGAAATGGCACAGGAGCTTTCGGATTATATAAATAAACTGAATATAGAAGGGTGGGACCAGGACGATGCAGAATGAGAATTTTGCAAGATTAAAAAATTGTATGCGCAGAGCTGAAAAAGGAGAGACACTGACCATCGGCTTTTTCGGAGGGTCTGTTACGCAGGGATGCGCTGCTACAGTACATGAGAAATGTTACGCTTACCGTGTATTTGACTGGTGGAGGCATGTATTTCCAAAGGCGGAGTTTTCTTACCTAAACGGAGGCATAGGGGGAACGGACTCCCATTTTGGAGTTTCCAGAGTCTGGCAGGATTTTTTGATGTACCAGCCGGATGTCGTGGTGCTGGATTTCAGCGTCAATGATATCACAAATGACAGTATCGGAAACGACGCGTTTTTTCAGGAGACTTACGAGGGACTGGTGCGCAGGATCCTGACAGGCAGGAAACAGCCGGCGGTATTGATTTTGAACAATGTCGATTACGCGAAAGGGACAAATGTCCAGGATTGTCATAACGAAATCGGCGCATGGTACGGGCTGCCTCATGTCAGCATGAAAGATACGCTGTATGAGCAGATGAAAGCCGGTCGTTATACGCAGGAGCAGCTTACAGAGGATGGCCTGCATCCCAGCGATCAGGGGCATGAACTGGTAGCTGCTGAAATCACTTCTCTGCTCGGGCAGATTAGACAGCATATGTGGGAAGAAGAACAGGAATACATACTGCCAGAGCCGATGACGGCAAATGCTTATGAGAATTCCAGAAGGATTACAATCAGAGAAACATTGCCGCAGCTTTGTGGATTTCAGATCGATGCGGAGGAGAAAACAGGGCATCTGGATTTGTTTAAAAATGGATGGATTGGAAGAAAGGCAAAAGACCGTATTCTGTTTGAAGAAGAGGCATCCTGCATCGCGCTTCAGTATCGGAAATCGGTTGCGGGGCCTGCACTTCGGGCGAAGGTAATCCTGGATGACGATCCGGCCAGTACATGGATTCTGGATGGAAAGTTTGAAGAAGACTGGGGAGATTCCGCGCAGATTGCCGTGATTCTCCACCATGGGGAAAGAAAAAAGCATCGTATTGAAGTAGAGGTTCTGGATGACCAGCTCACCGGAGCGGTACCGTTTTATCTAATGTCGCTGATTCTTGCATAAGGTAACTGAACTGTCGCCGGCCTGTTATCATGATTTGTGATGCAGGAGGATAAAAGAAAATGACGGAAAATCCAAAAATATGTACATTTTCAGTGTCCAATACGCCTGATCTTGTCGATCAGGATCTGCCTGTAGTATCATCAGAACCTTCCAGGATTTTTAAAAGATGATCATTCAAATATTTGAAAAAAGTGGCAAAATAATAACAGGCCGGTGTAACAGTACAGCTATCTGAACTGTCGCCGGCCTGTTATCATGATTTATCATTCAGGAGGACAAAAGAAAATGGCAGAGAGAACAATTTTTGGTTATGTACGTGTTTCAAGCGTGGATCAGAACGAGGACCGGCAGATAGAAGCCATGTATCAGGCAGGCGTAAAGAGCCGCGATATTTACATGGATAAGCAGTCTGGAAAAGATTTTTTGCGTCCGGGTTATCTGAAAATGCTGAAAAAGATGAAACAGGGCGATCTTCTTTTTATTATGAGTATCGACCGGCTGGGACGTAATTATAAGGAAGTGCAGGAACAATGGCGAATACTTACAAAAGAGAAGGGGATCGACATATGTGTTATCGATATGCCGCTGCTGGACACGCGCAGAGGAAAAGATCTGATGGGAACGTTTATTGCGGATCTGGTGCTGCAGATCCTGTCGTTTGTAGCGGAATCAGAGCGGGATAATATAAAAAGAAGACAGAGGCAGGGTATTGAAGCTGCAAAGGCAAAAGGAGTGAAGTTTGGAAGAACCAGGATAGAGATGACAGAGGAGTTTGTAAGAATTGTTGAGGAATGGGAGAGAAAGGAGATCCCGTTTTGTGAAGCGCTAAAAAAAACCGGCGTTAGCCAGGCTACGTTTTATCGGCAGTTAAAGAGGTATCGGATGGAACAACAGGAGATGATATAAGAAGGATGGTAATACGTAAGGTATGAATAAAAATAATTCCCGGTTGTGCATTCATATCTGTGCGTGTTAAAATAGTTTCAACACGAGGGAGGAACGTTATGGAAACACTGGAAATAGCATTGGATGAAAACGGCAATAAGGTTGTTGTTCTGCCTGATATTATTTTTTCCAATAAACAGAATATTGACTGGAATGAGGTAGAGAAGTATCTGGAACGGTTTGTTGGGGAAAGGAAAGATGTACCTGTATGATGCCGCGCTTTCTAATGGCTGAATACGTAAGGCAGCAAACGGATAAGGAGGAGAGCCTTGAAATTCAAAAATGTACTAATTGTTGTGAAAGACATCGAAAAATCAAAACGTTTTTATCGGGAGCTGTTCGGTCTTGAGACGGTACTGGATCAGGACGGCAACGTCATTCTGACAGAAGGTCTCGTACTTCAGGACGAAAAAATATGGAAAAAATTTCTCGGAAAAGAGATCGTATCCAGGAACAATTGCTCTGAACTGTATTTTGAAGAAACAGATCTGGAAGGTTTTGTCCAAAAACTTGAAAACTGGTATCCCCAGACGGAGTATGTAAACAGACTGACGACGCACAGCTGGGGTCAGACAGTTATTCGTTTTTACGATCCGGACGGGAATCTGATTGAAGTGGGAACACCGGTCCGTTCCTGAGCGGATGGCCGATATTGTCAGATGGGGTTATGAAACAGGAAATCATCCGCGGAAAGCAGAAGACGGCGCTGTCTTGTTATGGACAGCGCCGCAATGCCTGATGGACAATCGATATATTTGCGTCCATGCTGCGTTATATTGCGAGCAGGCGGCAGGGAGAAAGGAGGAAACAGCTATGCCGGCATTTTTTCCGGATGTACTGGACGATTTTTTATCTCCGGTTTTTTTAGAAAGGGTATGCCAAAAATATCATTTCACAAAAGACCAGATGCTTCAAATATCTGCCATGGCACAGAACATGCTGCCATACATCCGCGAAGACGCATTTTGGGAGAGCGGGGGATTGGAAGAAAACGACCCAATACCGATGATCCCGGATCGTGTGATTTGTGAAAGCGTTGTGATCTCTTTGGGAAACGGGCTGGATGCACTTCTGGAAGATTATAACAACAAAGAAATGCTGTTTGAAGTTTATCTGGCAGACGCGCTTGCGGCGGAGCTGTTGCTGCGCGGATACGACGCATATCAGCGACATATTCGAAAAACGAAGGGCCGATATGTGAAGGCATACCATTTTCCCGGCAGTGAGGCGCAGTTTCCAATTGAAATGCTGCCGGATCTGTTAAAGGCGCTTACGCAAAAGGTTACCTGTAACGCTTCGTATTGTATGCAGCCGCATAACAGCGTGGTATTTATCGCCGAGCTGACAAAAGATGCCGGTAATGCCTGCGCATGCATCTGTCATGGATGCAGCCGTACCCGCTGTCCCAGCAGAACGACAAACGACCGCCGATGAAGAAAGGAGATGGAAGAGACGAATCCTGAATATTCTGAACGTTTTTTTGAAAACAAAGCATGTAAGTATTTTCCCTGTCACAGCGGACTAAAACAGCTCAACTGCTTATTTTGTTACTGCCCGTTGTATGAAAGAACGCATTGTCCGGGAGAGCCGGCATATATACAGGTCGGGGGAAAACAGATTAAAGACTGTTCTGGCTGTACATTCCCGCACCAGCCAGAAAATTATGACAGAATCATTCAGTTTTTAGGATGATCGCAATCTCCTTGTGCGAACAGTAACCATCAGAGTCACAGAAAATAAATTGATCGCCTTACATCTTGAAATTGTGTATTTCCTGTGGCATAATAACAGTTATGTACAAAAACACTGCAAACAAAAAGAAGATCAGGAAGGTGATTACATGTCAGTAAAAGACACCAGAATCAAACCATACACAGGAGAAAAGATAAAAATCCGCCCGTACGAGCATACGGCGCAGTATTATGAGACGGACCAGATGGGAATCATTCACCATTCCAATTATATCAGGTGGATGGAAGAGGCCAGGATGAATCTGATGGATCAGATGGGATTCAGCTATAAGGCGATGGAAGAGATGGAAATTATCAGTCCGGTGCTTTCGGTAAACTGTGAGTATAAGAGCATGGTGCATTTTCATGATACGGTTGTCATAGAGGCAAGGATGATCGATTATAACAGTGTGAAAATGAAAATCGTATATCGCATGACCGATAAGGAAACCGGGGAACTGCGCGCAGTTGCGCAAAGTGAGCACTGCTTTTTGAGCAACAGCGGAAAACCGATTTCCCTGAAACGGTCTTATCCGGAGATCGATACGAAGTTTTTCACTTTGTATGATGAAAACGGAGATGAGATTACAGAACCATAGGATAGCAATTATATAAAAAGTTAAGGAGTCATCCATGAGCGAAAAGCTGGTTTTGATCGATGGGCATAGTATATTAAACAGAGCCTTTTTTGGCATTCCGGATTTGTCGAATTCCGAAGGGCTGCATACAAATGCGATTTATGGATTTTTGAATATTTTATTTCGTATTCTGGAAGAGGAACAGCCGGATGATCTGACGGTTGCGTTCGATGTGAACGCGCCGACGTTTCGGCATAAAATGTACGCGGATTATAAAGGAACGAGAAAGCCAATGGCTGCGGAGCTGCGCGAGCAGGTGCCGGTGATGAAAGAAATGCTGCAGGCAATGGGAGTCAGGATTGTGGAAAAGGCCGGATATGAAGCGGACGACCTGCTCGGTACGATTGCCAGACGTGCAGAAGAAAAAGGGATGCTTGTTTCGATTGTGTCCGGTGACAGGGATTTGCTGCAGCTGGCGTCGGAGCGTATTAAAATCCGGATTCCAAAGACAAAAAAGACCGGTACTGAAGTGGAAGATTACTACGCGAAGCAGGTAGAGGAAAAGTACAGTGTCACACCGACAGAGTTTATCGACGTGAAAGCGCTGATGGGCGATACCTCAGATAATGTGCCGGGTGTGCCGGGAATCGGCGAAAAGACGGCAGTGAAAATCATCAGCCAGTATGGGAGTATTGAGAATGCGTACGCGCATATCGACGATATGCCAAAATCCAAGGTGCGGGAATCTTTTCGTGAAAACTATGAAAAAGCGCAGTTTTCCAAAAAGCTCGTTACCATCGATGTAAACGCAGAGATCGATTATGACCCGGGACAGGCAAAACTGGGAAATTTATATACGCAGGAGGCGTATGAACTGTGTCAGCGTCTGGAATTTAAACAGATGCTGGCCAGATTTCAGGGACAGTCAGGAATGGTAAAGAAGAGTCCGGTGACTGACTGTTTTCAAATCGTCGACGATGCAAAGCAGGCGCTGCAGATCCTGGAGCGGTTAAAACAATCCGAAAAATGCGCGGTTCAGCTGATAGAAGAACAGGGTGTGATATATGGACTCGCAGCGGCTGTTTCAGAAAAAGAAGTCTGCTTTTTGCCATGCAGTCAGCCGGAAACAGGCAGCCAGACCGAAACAGGTATACAGCCGCAGCGGTTGTCTAAGGAGGAATTATGCAGTCATTTTGCACAGATTCTGACGGCTGGAAACCGCGTGGCATCTTTTCATATCAAGCATGCGCTAAAATTTACGGATATCGCGGCACAAAAACAGCTGTTTGACGTTGCCATTGCGGCATATTTACTAAATCCGCTTAAAAATGAATATCATTACGAAGATATTGCCAAAGATTATCTCGGCGAAATGTTTCCAGCGCAGGCGGATTTGCTGGGGAAAAATTCATATGCCAGTGCACAGGCCGGACAGCCGCAGGAGTTTCTGGAGGCGGTCTGTTATCCGGCATATACGGCGTACCAGGCGATGGATATCCTGACGGACAGGCTGAAAGAAGCAGGGATGTGGCAGCTGTTTTCGGAGATTGAAATGCCGCTGGTATATACACTGTCCGATATGGAAAAAGAAGGCATCCGGATAGAGGCGGAGGCGCTGAAGGAGTATGGAGACATGCTGCAGGAGCGTCTGGCCGGACTGGAGCAGACGATATATGAAGACGCCGGAGAGACGTTTAATATCAATTCGCCAAAACAGCTGGGCGTCATCTTATTTGAAAAACTGAAAATGCCGTATGGGAAAAAGACAAAAACCGGATATTCGACGGCGGCAGACGTGCTGGACAAGCTGGCGCCGGAATATCCGTTTGTCGCGCGAATATTAGAATATCGTCAGCTGGCAAAATTAAAGTCTACGTATGCAGACGGACTGGCAGCGTTTATCGGACCGGACGGGCGGATTCATACGACGTTTCATCAGACGATTACGGCAACCGGGCGCTTAAGCAGCGCCGAACCGAATCTGCAGAATATTCCGATCCGCATGGAGCTGGGCAGGATGATTCGTAAAGTGTTTCTGCCCAGACAGGGATGCGTGTTTTTAGACGCGGATTACTCGCAGATCGAGCTGCGCGTACTGGCGCATATGTCGGCAGATGAAAATCTGATTCAGGCGTATAAAGAAGCGCAGGATATTCACCGTATGACAGCGTCTCAGGTATTTCACATTCCGTTTGAGGAAGTGACGGACTTACAGCGCAGAAACGCCAAAGCGGTGAATTTTGGAATCGTGTATGGCATCAGTTCTTTCGGACTGAGTCAGGATCTGAGTATTACCAGAAAAGAAGCACAGAATTATATCGAACAGTATTTTCAGACTTATCCAGGCGTAAAAGCATTTTTGGACAATCAGGTAAAAGAAGCAAAAGAAACCGGAAAAGTTGTTTCGATGTTTGGACGCATTCGTCCGGTGCCGGAGCTGACATCCGCCAATTTTATGCAGCGATCCTTTGGCGAGCGTGTGGCAATGAATTCTCCGATTCAGGGTACGGCGGCGGACATTATTAAAATTGCCATGAACCGGGTGCATGACAGACTGCTGGCAGAAGGATTAAAATCAAGGCTGATTTTGCAGGTGCACGACGAGCTTTTAGTAGAGACGGATATGGAAGAAGTGGATCAGGTTTCAGAGATTTTAAGACAGGAGATGCATCATGCCGCAGATCTTGCGGTTGCTCTGGAGATCGATATGCATTCTGGCACGAACTGGTATGAGGCAAAGTAGATAAAGAAAGAAACGGTCAGGGTGAGCAGAATGAAATTTATTGGAATTACGGGCGGGGTCGGAGCTGGAAAGTCTACCATACTTGCCTATCTGAGAAAAAATTACAGAGTCAGGACGCTGGTTGCAGACGAGGTCGCCCATGAGATTATGGAGCCTGGATATGACTGTTACGTAAGACTGCAGAAAGAATTTGCACAGGAGAAAATATGGCTCCATAACGGCAGATTCAACAGACAGCGTCTGGCGGAAATTATCTTTGCAGACGAAGAAAAGAGGGAACGGTTAAACGATATCGTCCATCCTGCAGTCAAGGAATATATTTTAAAGGAAGTGGAAAAAGAACGCCGAAGCGGCTCGACAGATTATGTCGTATTGGAAGCGGCGCTGCTGATCGAAGACGGTTACGGGCAGATCTGCGACGAATTGTGGTATGTCTATGTGACAGAAGAAAACCGCAGGCAGCGTCTGATTGAGACCCGCGGTTATTCGGATGAAAAAATAGAGCAGATGTTTGCGGCGCAGCTGACCGAAGGGGAGTATCGCAGACACTGTCAGGTAGTAATAGATAATAATGGACCGATTGCGCAGGTTTATTTGCAGCTGGCGCAGCTGCTGAATGATAAAGGAGACAGAAGTATGGAAAGAACACCCGGACGGGAGGACAGAAAAAAAGACGCACAGAAGGACGAAGAGCTGCAATACGTATTCGGGCTGGACATCGGTACGCGCAACGTGGTAGGTACGGTAGGATATAAAAAAGATAAAGAATTTATAGTAGTCGCACAGTATGCCACGGAGCATGAGACAAGAGCCATGCTGGACGGGCAGATTCATGATATCGGCCGCGTCGGGCGTACGATTTCCATCATCAAGGAAAAACTGGAAGACCAGATCGGACAGGAGCTGACCGAAGTCTGTATCGCGGCAGCCGGACGTGTGTTAAAAACAGTGACGACCTATGTGGAATATGAGTTTCCGGAGGAAACCGTCGTAACAGGGGAACATATCCATACGCTGGATCTGCTTGGCGTGGATAAAGCGGCGCAGGAATTAAAAGATGTGAACGATACAAAATACAAGTTTTACTGCGTTGGCTATTCGGTCATGAAATATTATATTAACGACGAAATATTTTCCAATCTGGAGAGCCATAAGGCGGATAAGATTTCGGAAAAAATTATTGTGACGTTTCTGCCGGAGGATGTTGTAGACGGATTGTATATGGCTGTCGGATTTGCGGGACTTACGGTTGCGAATATGACGCTGGAGCCGATTGCCGCGATCGATGTGGCAATACCTGAGAATTTCCGCATGCTGAATATAGCACTTGTGGATGTAGGCGCGGGCACGTCGGATATTTCGCTGACCAGAGACGGCAGCATTATTGCATACGGCATGATTCCGGTTGCCGGAGATGAGCTGACAGAGATGATTGTACAGCATTATCTCGTTGATTTCCATATGGCAGAGCATATTAAGCTCGCAGCTTCGGAAGATGGAGAAATCGAGTTTGAAGATATCATGAGCCTAAAGCACAAGATTTCCGCGCAGGAAGTATGGAAGCTGACAGAGCCGCTTGTGGATAAGATGTCAACAGAGGTGGCGGCAAAGATCAAAGAGCTGAACGGCGACCAGACCGTAAGCGCGACATTTATCGTCGGCGGCGGCGGAAAGATACACGGCTTTGACGAAATGCTGGCCAAAAAGCTGGAGCTGCCGCAGGAGCGCGTGGCGCTGCGCGGTGCGGAAGTGCTCAAGGAGGTCACATTCCTGCAGGATGAGATAGTCAAGGACCCGCTGCTGGTAACGCCGATTGGTATCTGCCTGAATTATTATGAACAGAAAAACAATTTTATTATGGTACGGTTTAACGGCGAGCGGATGAAGCTGTATGACAATAATAAGCTGACGATTGTAGATGCGGCGATTCAGGCCGGATTTCCGAATGACCAGCTGTTTCCGAAACGCGGGAAAGAGATTAACTTTACGGTTAACGGCAGGCCGCGCATTGTACGCGGGGAAGCTGGGGAAGCGGCAATTATCCGCATGAATGACCGTCCGGCGTCGATTAATACGCCGATTGAGCCGAACTGCGATATTACGATAGAGCCTTCCACCGCCGGCCGGGAAGCGCATTACATGGTCGGGCAGCTTGAAGAATACCACAGCTCCACGATTACATTTGAGGTCAATGGAAAGCTGATTACCTGTCCGCGCTATGTCGAGGTAAACGGGATTTTAGAGCCGCCGACTTACGAAATTAAGGAAGACGATGCCATTGTTACAAGAAGCTTTTATACGGTAGAGCAGCTGGCGGAATTTATGGATGTCGAGCTGGATATGGATGCGGATATTTTAGTCAACAACCGCGTCGAAGATTTGCAGGCGCTGGTGTATGAAAATTTCAGCGTGGACTGGAAAGTGATTTCGTACCGCTCCACGCCGCAGGACGTATACCCGGATGCACCGCCAAAAAGAGTGCCGAATCTGGAAGAAAAAGTGCCGATGAAAAAGGCAATCGGGCAGTCTTCCATACTTGCACTGCCGCAGAACCCGTCAGGCGCGGATGCGGCAAAAGAGCAGGCAGGCATGCCGCAGGCACAGCCTGGAAGAACTCCGGCAGTACAGGGAATGCAGGTGCCGCCAGCAGCTTCGGCTGACAGCCCGGGCCGGACAGATATGGCAAAAGCTGCACAGGCGGCAGGTGCAGCAGCTGTAAGGCAGGCACCTGTAACGGATGTATTTGGAAAGACATTTACAGACCTTGCAGCTGTAGCAGATGCAAACCGCAGCGTGCGTGCACAAAGAGCCGGCTCCAGGGACAGCGCAGGAGTGGCAGGGACAGGAGGGCCGGGCAGTACAGCGCCGGCAGCAGAATTATCCGGCAGTGCAGCAGCCGAAGCAGGGACATCCGGCAGTGCAGCAGGGAGCGGAATGTCAGGCAGCACTGCAGCAGCCGAAACTGGAACATCAGGCCTGGCAGTACCGTCATCAGGCGCATCGGGCAGTGCTGTGTCAATGGCCAAAACCGGAATATCAGGCGGCGCTGCAGCAGATGAAAAAGGAAAATCAGGCCTGGCAGCACCTTCAGCTGCAACAGGAGTATCAGGCGGAGCGTCAGCC
>OFHA01000521.1_pt1 | contig 33388 bp, 8 predicted proteins | sample 1521891 | NCBI WGS metagenome assembly OFHA01 (sample SAMEA3504089, study PRJEB24116) | mouse gut metagenome | biome: mouse gut; feature: mouse-associated habitat; material: faeces | place: Denmark | collected 2011
GAGAGCATCTGCCTTACAAGCAGGAGGTCACAGGTTCGAGCCCTGTATCCTCCATTTTTTATTATTTCGATTCTAAAATATCTGAAGTGAAATTAAATTCATTTCAGATATTTTTTATTGTAAGCTTGAAATTTTCTATATTTTTTGAGATTATAATATTGTAGAGAAGAAAAATAGACAGAGTTAAAACACAGCAGAGGTTGCGGAAGAGAATTTCTGCTAAGAAAGATATAGATTTTAGATTAAGATGCAAGACCATCGTCAATAAACGACTATGGTCTTTTTTCATGGGAAAATTAGATAGTCTGCAACAAATAATAAATATTTTTACTATTATTTTTACAATTTGAAGCCTAATTAGGTGTCTATTAAGCAAAAAATGTTTATTTTTTTGAAATTTTAGTTGTTGATACATCAGTAATGAAAGCGCATAATAAAAAATAATTAAAATTTTTTCGAAAAAATGCTTGCATTTTATAGATTATCCAGTATACTAATAAATGTGCTTGAGATAACGACCCGTTGGTCAAGTGGTTAAGACACGGCCCTTTCACGGCCGTAACATGGGTTCAAATCCCGTACGGGTCACTCATGGAGGATTAGCTCAGCTGGGAGAGCATCTGCCTTACAAGCAGGAGGTCACAGGTTCGAGCCCTGTATCCTCCATCGTTCAGAAGACTACCAGAGTTGGTAGTCTTTTTTTATGCTTAATTGCAGGACGAGGGAAATTATTATATCGGTTCAAGTCCTGAGAGGATTCGTCGGATGTACGAAGATGCCTTGTAACCGAATAGCAAGTGTCTATATAGGGGGACTATTATGGAAAAGCGTTTATTTACCTCAGAATCTGTTTCTGAAGGTCATCCAGATAAAGTTGCGGATCAAATTTCAGATGCAATTTTAGATGCTCTTTTGGAAAAGGATCCAAATGCTCACGTTGCCTGTGAAACTATTGTGACTACAGGTATGGTTTATGTATTTGGTGAAATTTCTACTAATGCATATGTTGATATTCAAAAAGTAGTTAGAAAAACTGTCCTTAAGATTGGTTATGATCGTCCAGAATTAGGTTTTGATGGTAATAACTGTGCAGTTTTAGTTGATATTGATGAACAATCTCCAGATATTGCGGATGGGGTTGATCACTCACTTGAAACTCGAGAAAACAAGTCAGATGATGATAAATTAGATAAAATTGGAGCCGGAGACCAAGGATTAATGTTTGGTTTTGCTATCAAGGAAACTTCTGAACTTATGCCTCTCCCAATTTCATTAGCTCATCGTTTAATGAGACGTGTTGCTGCACTTAGAAAAGATAAGACTTTAGAATGGCTTCGTCCTGATGCAAAAGCTCAAGTTACCGTAGAATATGACGCAGACAATAAGCCTAAGCGTGTTGACACGGTAGTTATTTCTACTCAAACTGATGCCGAAGTTTCAAATGAAGAAATTCGTAAAGCGATGATTGATCTGGTGATTCGTGAAGTTATTCCTGAAAAATACTTAGATGATGAAACCAAGTTTTTGATCAATCCATCAGGCCGCTTTGTTATTGGGGGACCTAAGGGGGATTCCGGCTTAACTGGACGTAAAATTATCGTCGATACTTATGGTGGTTATGCACGCCATGGTGGTGGTGCCTTTTCTGGAAAAGACGCAACTAAGGTTGACCGGAGTGCCTCTTATGCAGCTCGTTATGTCGCTAAAAATATTGTAGCTGCTGGACTTGCTTATCGCTGTGAAGTGCAATTGGCATATGCAATTGGAGTAGCTCACCCAGTTTCTGTAATGATTGATACTGCTGGTACTGGTAAGGTCAGCGACGAATTATTAACTGCAGCCGTTCGCAATGTATTTGACCTTCGTCCAGCTGGAATTATTGAAATGCTTGACTTGCGTCGTCCTATTTATGAACAAACAGCTGCTTACGGTCATTTTGGTAGAACTGATATAGATTTACCTTGGGAAAAGACTGATAAGGTTCAAGCTTTGCTTGATTACATTAAAGAAAATAAATAAGGAGAAGTAAGAATGAAAAAAACAAACGTGCCGTTAATCACGCTTGCGATTTTTATGACAACTTTTATGACTGCGATTGAAGGGACAATTGTTTCTACAGCTATGCCCACCATTGTTTCGGACTTAGATGGACTTGAAATTATGAACTGGGTAGTGTCAATCTTCCTTTTGATGACGGCAGTTTCAACTCCTTTATACGGAAAACTGGCAGACAGCATTGGGCGGAAGCCAGTTTTTTTGTTTGGGATTGGCTTGTTTGTCATTGGATCATCACTTTGCGGACTATCACAAAATATGATTGAGTTAATATTTTTCCGCGTAATTCAGGGACTTGGGTCTGGTGCTGTTCAGCCAGTGGCAGTAACTATCATTGCGGATTTATATAAACTTGAAAAACGAGCTAAGATGTTAGGCTTAAACTCTAGCTTTTGGGGAGTAGCTTCAGTTATTGCACCGCTACTTGGTGGATTTATTGTTCAACATTTATCTTGGCATTGGGTATTCTATATTAATGTGCCAATTGGGATTATTGCCTTTTTGCTCGTGGTCTTTTATTTAAAAGAGCCAAAGCATAGCGAAAAATCAAAGTTAGATTTAAAAGGCACGGTCTGGTTGATAATTTTGTTATTATCATTGATGTTTTTCTTGCAAGAATTAGATGCAAACGTGGGATTAGCAATAATGGCTGTTTTAGGGCTTTTAATTGTGATTAGTATTATTGCCTTCTTTAAAGCTGAAAAACAAGCAGAAGATCCAATTATGCCGCTCTCGATGCTAAAAGATAAAGAGTTCTTAGCAATTAACCTAATTACGCTTCTTATTTCTGGAGTAGTAATCGGCTTTGAATTTTATATTCCGACTTGGATGCAAGGAATTAATGCGACCAGTGCTTCTCTTGCGGGTTTTGCGGTAACGCCAAGTTCATTGATGTGGATTGTTGGTTCTTTTATCATTGGAGGAATGCTAGGAAAGTTTGGGATTAAAAGAACTTATGACTATATGTTATTAGTTCTGTTGATAGCTGATATTGCTTTAATTTTGGTCCCAATTTATACTCCGTTTTGGGTATTTTGCGTGATTGCGGCCTTTAATGGAACTGCCTTTGGAGCAATTATGACTGCGTCGCAGCTTCGCTCTCAAACTATTGTAAATAAAGAAGATATTGGAGTAGCCACATCTTTTAACACTTTAATGAAGTATTTGGGCCAAACAATGATGGTATCATTTTACGGAATTACTTTTAACACTTTAGTAGCGCAAGGGCTCGCCCGCTATCCTCATTTAACTCAAGAGATGATGAATAAAATAGTCTCTGCACAAAAAGCAAAAGAATTGAGTTCTAGTGTGATTCCGCAACTTCGACAAGTTTTATTTAGCGGATTAAAGGGAGTCTATGTGGTTTCTTTGATCGTGATTGTCTTATCGATTTTACTAAATCGGATTTACCAAGATCGAGAGTTTTTAAAAAATAAAAAAGTATAAAAATAAGCGTCTTTGAAAAGTAATGCTCTTCAAAGGCGCTTATTTTATTGTTGTCGCTCTTTCATCCTCGGTTCAATGTAGAAGTGGTAGAGGAAGGAATAACCAATTAGGACAAAGGTAATTCCTTCCAGCCATCCACCAAATACATCAGAGGGATAATGAACATGGACAAAAATTCTTGTGTATCCAATTACTAGTGGAAAAAGTGTCCAGAGAATAATTAAAACTGTTTTCCAAAATTTACTTTTGACAAGTAATAAAGTTAAAATTATTAAAACTCCAAACAAAGCTGCACTTCCAACTGAGTGACCAGAAGGAAAGCTGTAGCCGTCCGCATAAACTAAATGGTGGACATATGGACGGTGTCGTTGAACGGCATGTTTAATAATCCAATTGTAACCATTAGCGGCAATCATGACTCCTGCTGTAAAAAATGCATATGCAAATTGCTTAAATGCTAAGAGCAGGATGAAAACAATGATTGTTTCAATTGTAATTGTGCTCGTATTGCCTAGATTAGTAAAAGTCGTCGCAAAGGCCACATTGGCAGGGTTGTTATTGCAAACAACGCTGATGACGGCTTGGTCAAAGTGATGAATGAATGCGGCATTAGACGATACTAAAAAGGCCCAAACTGCATAAATCACCACAAAAATAGCCCCAGGGATTAAAGTATCCTTTGGGGGATGATTTGTATTTATCAAAAATAAAGTCTCCCTTGTAATTTTTAGTATTTGTGGTAAATTATAATCATTATCCATAAGAAAATAAAGGCTAGGAAGTAGTAACGAGGCGCTTTTTTTAGAGAGAGATTGGTTGCTGAGAAATCTTAAAAGTAAATCGTGAACTTGTCCTATTTAAAAGGCTGTCGTGTTGCTATCCGCGTTAAGGGGCAATAAGTGTTACATTGAGCAATGTAGAACTTAGGTGGTACCGCGATAATTCGTCCTATGATTTTTTAGAAATCATAGGATTTTTTTATTTTAGGGGGGAATTAATTAATGTATAATCACAAAGTTGTAGAAAAGAAATGGCAAGATTATTGGGCAAAGCATGATACTTTTAAAACTGGCACTGATCCAAATAAGAAGAATTACTATGCCTTAGATATGTTCCCATTTCCATCCGGTAAAGGTCTTCATGTAGGCCACCCAGAAGGATATACTGCAACCGATATTGTTTCAAGAATGAAGAGAGCCCAAGGCTATAACGTACTTCACCCAATGGGTTGGGATGCATTTGGTCTTCCAACTGAACAATATGCTTTAAAAACTGGTGAGGATCCAGCTAAGGTTACTGAAGAAAATATTGCTAACTTTAAGCGTCAATTGAATACCCTTGGCTTTTCATATGATTGGGATCGTGAAATTAGAACCAGTGATCCAAACTACTACAAGTGGACTCAATGGGTTTTTGAGCAAATGTATAAAAAGGGACTTGCTTATGAAGCCGAAGTTCCAGTTAACTGGTCACCAGATTTGGGTACTGTAGTTGCTAACGAAGATATCGTTAATGGTAAAACTGAACGTGGTGGCTACCCAGTTTACCGTAGAAACATGAAGCAATGGATGCTTAAGATGACCGCTTATGCAGATCGTTTGCTTGAAGATTTGGATGACTTAGATTGGCCAGAACCAGTTAAAGAAATGCAAAGAAACTGGATTGGTAGATCTGTTGGAGCTCAAGTTACTTTCAAGATTAAAAATAGCGACAAGAGCTTTGACATCTTTACTACTCGTCCAGATACTTTATTTGGTTGTTCTTACACTGTCTTAGCTCCTGAAAATAAGCTTGTGCAAGAGATTACCACTCCAGAGCAAAAAGAAGCCGTTAATGCTTATATTAAAGAAATTGAATCAAAATCTGACCTTGAAAGAACTGATTTAAACAAGAATAAGACTGGTGTCTTTACTGGTGCTTATGCAATTAACCCAGTTAACGGTAAAGAAGTTCCAATTTGGATTTCTGACTATGTTTTGGCAAGTTATGGTACTGGTGCAGTTATGGCTGTTCCTGCTCATGACGAACGTGATTATGAATTTGCAAGTAAGTTTGGTTTACCAATTAATCCAGTTATTGAAGGTGGCAATATTGAAAAAGAAGCCTTCGCTGGTGATGGTCCTCACATCAATTCTGAATTTTTAAACGGTCTTCATAACGAAGAAGCTAAGAAGCGTATGATTGACTGGCTTGAAGAACATCATGTTGGTGGTCCAAAGGTTAATTACAAGCTTCGTGACTGGGACTTCAGTCGTCAACGCTACTGGGGTGAACCAATTCCTGTAATTCACTGGGAAGATGGCGAAACTACTTTAGTTCCTGAAGATCAATTACCACTTCGTTTACCACATGCAACTAATATCAAGCCATCAGGTACTCCAGAAAGTCCACTTGCTAACTTGACTGACTGGGTAAACGTTGTCGATGAAAATGGGCGTAAGGGTAAACGTGAAACTAATACTATGCCTAACTGGGCTGGTTCATCATGGTACTACTTACGTTATGTTGATCCACATAATGATAAGGAACTTGCCGACTATGATTTATTAAAGCAATGGCTCCCAGTTGATCTTTACATTGGTGGGGCAGAACACGCCGTTCGTCACCTTCTTTATGCAAGATTCTGGCACAAGGTTCTTTATGATCTTGGCGTTGTACCAACCAAGGAACCATTCCAACGTCTTTACAACCAAGGTTTGATTTTAAAGAATCATGAAAAGATGTCCAAGTCTCGTGGTAATGTTGTTAACCCTGATGATGTGATTGAAGAATATGGTGCAGACTCACTTAGAATGTATGAAATGTTCATGGGTCCGCTTGATGCATCAATCGATTGGGATGACAATGGTCCTGCCTCAACTAAGAAGTTCTTAGACCGTGTATGGAGAATGATGGTTAATGATCTTGACTTGAAGGCAATCCCTCAAGAAAAGATTGTTGACGAAAATGATGGCGAACTTGATAAAGTTTATAACGAAACTGTTAAGATTGTTACTGAAGACTTCGATGCACTTCACTTCAACACTGCTATTAGTCAAATGATGGTCTTTGCCAACGCTGCTCAAAAAGCTAAAACAATTCCACGCGAATACGCAGAAGGCTTTGTAAAGCTTTTAGCTCCAGTTGCACCACACATGATGGAAGAAATCTGGTCAGTATTTGGTCATGATGAATCTATCTCTTACGCAAAATGGCCAACTTATGATCCAGCTAAGCTTGTCGAATCAACTGTTGAAATTATGGTTCAAGTAAATGGTAAGCTTAGAGGTAAGTTTGAAGCTGCTAAGGATGCTCCAAAAGATGAACTTGAAAAGACAGCTTTAGCTGTGCCACACGTTCAAAAATTCTTAGAAGGCAAAGACGTTAAGAAAGTTATCGTAATTCCTAACAAGATTGTTAACATCGTTGCTAAATAAGTTTAATTTTTCCTAAAGAGGACAAAAATGTTATTGTTTATTGTCCTGAATAATTTCAAAATAAATTAGTTAGTACTTTGAATTAGGAAAATTAAATGGAAAAAGAAAACGAATTAAATGCAAAGAACTCGCAGGATACTTTTCTAAAAGGTTCTGCGTGGATGACAATTGGGTCAATCACTTCCCGTATTCTGGGTGCTTTGTATATCATTCCGTGGTACGCCTGGATGGGGAATTACGGCAACATTGCCAATGCATTGACTGCAAAAAGCTATAATATTTATAGTATTTTTATTCTGATTTCAACTGCAGGAATTCCAGGAGCAATTGCCAAGCAGGTAGCTAAGTATAATGCTTTAAATGAATATGGCATTGGTCGACAGCTGTTTCGCAAAGGTTTAATTTTGATGACGATCTTAGGGGTTTTGTCGGCAGCAGTGATGTATTTTGCCGCGCCTATCCTAGCCACTAATGACTTTGTTGGGGCGATTTTGCATGGGGCGAAGAGTGATCCGCGTCAAGTTGCGGTAATGCGAAGTCTATCGTATGCGATTTTGCTGATTCCGATTTTGAGTATCATGCGTGGTTACTTCCAAGGTTATGCAGATATGATGCCGTCGGCGCTTTCTCAATTCATTGAACAATTAGCACGTGTACTTTGGATGCTTTTAACTGCTTTTGTAATTATGCAAATGCAACATGGTTCATATGTACATGCTGTAGTTCAATCAAACTTAGCTGCCGCAATTGGTGCTTTGTTTGGGATTGCGATTTTAGCCTGGTTCTTATTCTCAAGAAGACAATATTTAAATAATTTAGTCGAACACTCTGATCATAAGATTGAAGTTTCAACTAGTTCCTTGTTTGCAGAAATTATCGAACAAGCCATTCCTTTCATCATTATTGATGCTGGTATTCAACTCTTCTACTTAGTAGATCAGTATACTTTCCACCCAATGATTGCGGGATTAGTAAGTGCCAGTTCAGATATGATTGAAAGCTGGTATGCTTTGTTTGCATTAAATGCTAACAAGTTGATCATGATTATTGTTTCATTGGCTAGTGCAATGGCCGTAACTGCAATTCCGCTTTTATCAGCTGCGCATACTCAACGAGATTATCGCAGCATTGCTAAACAAATTAGTAATATTTTGGATTTGTTCTTATTTGTAATGATTCCTGCATCTTTTGGAATGGCTGCAATTGCAACACCAATCTATACTATTTTTTATAGTTATGATCCATTAGGTAGCAGTGTGCTTTATCTTTCATCATTTACTGCCATTAGTTTGGGACTATTCACAGTTTTAATGGCAATTTTACAGGGGTTATCTGAAAATGGCTTGGCCATCAAATATTTGATGTTAGGATTAATCATTAAAGCCATCTTACAATACCCGATGATTTTGATGTTTAAAGTATATGGACCATTAGTTTCAACTAATTTAGGGATGCTTGCAATTATCTTACTTGCCTTAAAACATCTGGAAATTAGCTATGATTTTAACTTAAATCGAACAGGACGCCGTTTTGTTGGAATTACTACTTTTTCAATTGGGATGTTCTTAGTTGTTTCTGGGGTCGAAAGTATCCTGGAGCTATTCCTGAGTCCGGCACGTCGTTTCCCTGCTTTTGCAATTGTGCTGATCGCGGTATTTGCTGGGGTTCTCTTCTATGGTTATGTGAGTGTAAAGACTCATTTAGCACAGAAAATTTTGGGAAGCAAAGTAACTAGAATTTTAGATAAATTACACATTAATGTGTAATTTAATAATATAAAAAAACTGTCACAGATAGTGGCAGTTTTTTTAGTAACTAAAATCTAATTTTAATATGGGTTAACTATGGACATAGTAATAACGCCGGCGAGTTCACAGATTAAGAAAGAACCACCGATAATAGTTGAGATCATCATGGGAGCTCATCTCCTTAAATAATATACGTTTTGTTTTTCTTTACACTTTTAATATATCATGATTAAAAATAAAATGGAAGCGTTTACTATTGCGGAATTTATAATAAAAAGTTATTGAATTTGCAAATCAATAAGTATTTCAAAAATAATTCCTCAACAGGTAGAATAAGTAAACGAGGTGAAAATTATGAAGAAGAAAATTTGGCTCCCATTGATTTTTCCGGTAACGCTTTTAGCATTAATTATTACGGGATGTACTAAAGGTAGTGCAAAAAATACCAATACTAAACATGTTCAAAATGGAAGTAGTAGTTCTATTCCAACTTTTTTCTTGCATGGGTGGGGATCCAGTGTTAATGCAGAACGTCATATGGTAAATGCTGCGAGAAATCGGGGAGTGACCAATGATGTAGTGACTGCAATTGTTAAAAGAAATGGCCAAGTTAGTTTAAGTGGTAAAATTTCTAAAAATGCAAAAAATCCAATTATTATGGTGGGTTATCAAGATAATCGAAATGGTAACTATCGCACCGATGCGCGTTATGCTTATAATGCTGTAAAAGCTGTTCAACGCAGCTACAATTTCAAGAAGATGAACTTAGTTGGCCACTCAATGGGTAACATGGATATCATATTTATGCTTTTGTATTATGGACAAAACAAGAATTTCCCTAAAGTAAATCGTCAAGTTGATATTGCTGGTCACTTTAATGGAATTCGGGGAATGCAATCAACTGCTTATGCTCATGTAAATAAGGCTGGTCGTCCAAGCAAGATGGATAGTGACTATAAGCAATTGATGAGATTACGTCAAACTTATCCTAAGACTGCCAGTGTAATGAATATTTATGGTGATTTGCAGGATGGGACTCATTCTGATAAAGACGTTACTATTTATAGCGCTAAAAGTTTGAAATATCTTGTTTCTCCAAGAGCCAAGCACTATGAAGAACATTTAATTATCGGAGCCGGTGCTCAACATAGTCGTCTACATGAAAACCCAGAAGTTGATGAATTGTTAATCAAATTCTTGTGGGGAAAATAAGTAATAACATAACAATAAAAAAACAAAGAAAAGGTAATTTTCTAAAAAAGTTACCCGTTTTTTGTTTTTAATAAATTAAGCCAAATGCTTACTCTCAGTAGTAATATATAGAAAAGCATTTACAAATATTTGCCAAAAAATTAAATAACGCATGTCAAAATACTAGCAAATAAAATAAAGAATGTTATTATTTGAGTATGAAGGTGATTTTGACAGAGGGTCATCAACATGTGAAAACATAAAAATATAACAAAGTAAAAAACATAACAAACGCAAACATAACAGAAAAATTAAGTAGGGGGCAATGATTATGCTATCCAAGAATAATCGTAGTCAAAAAATGGTAGCAACCGCTGAGCGGCAATCTCATTTTGGAATTAGAAAGTTAACGATTGGTACAGTTTCTGTACTTTTAGGAACTACTCTTTGGGTGGGGACACAGACCAAAGAAGTTCACGCTGATACTAATGATGAAGGAGATCAAGAACAAAAGTCTAATGCTCAAGTTGTTGATACTGAAAATGCAAAAAAAGTAGTTGTAGTTTCAAAGAATGATTCAGCTAATACTGCTCAAACTAAAGTTCCACACCAAGCACAATCACAAACTATTACTCAACCCAAACAAAAAGTAGAGACTCAAGTTAATAAAGATACTCAACCGTCAAATACCACTTCGAGGAACACAAATTCAAATCCTTCAAAAACTCAGGCGGTTTCTTCAACTGCTTCAGTTCCAGCAAGTAGTCAATCTAAGGCGTCAGTTTCACCTAAAACAAGTACCACTCAAGCTGCACCAGCTGCTAATAATAAGCAATCACAGCCAGTACAAAAATCAGTTGAAACTCCGACTTCTCAAGCTAACACTACACAAAGTCAAAAAGCCAACACCACTTTAAAACAAGATGCCACAATTAATACTAAAAATCTAACTCAAACTCAACCAGTAGCTAAAACTCCTCAAATTTCAGCTCAATCGGGTAATTTGGGTAAAACGACTAAAAAAGAAAATTCGCAAAATTACAATTTAACCCAAGCTGCCTTAAAAGGAACTAACGTCAAGTTAGATAATTTAAATAGTGAACTAGCTAAGTTGGCATTAGATGCTAAATTAGTGGCAACCCCAGATGAAGAGGTTGATACTAACAATAAAAATGACCAAACTAAGACAAAGAATGACTACCAGACTGTAACCGATTGGTCCGGAGTTCAAAATGCCATTAACAATGATGCCAAAGGAGTAAATATCCAAGGGACAATTTATGCGAATGGTAATTTGAATTTAGGCTATGGCCAAACCTTTACAATTAATGGTGTAAATGGGGCAAGTCTTAATTTAGGTTCTGGAACCTTGACTGCGACTGGTAATGTTACTTTTGCCAATATGAATATTACTAGTTTGAGTCAAAATGGGGCTGTTAGTTCGTCTCAAGGTACGCAGGTAACTTTTGACAATGTTAAATCCTCGGGGGCTTCTTTATATATTGGTTCTGGGGATGTTCATATTAAAGGTAACACTACCACTAGTGTTGACTATGGAGCTCCACATGCAACTTCTTCTCAAATTACTAATCAAATTGGGAATAGCTGGCAAGGAATTAATCAAAATAACTGGTACAACGCTAACATCGTTGCCTCAAATGTTTATGTTGATGAAAATGCCAACTTAACTGTTAATCGTCAAGTTGATGGTGATGGGATTGTAGTTACTGCTGGTAATAATCAATCACAAATGGGTCACGTAAAAGTTGATAATAATGCCACTTTAACGGTTAATTTGAAGAATGGAAATCAACCAGATTTACGTGCAAGTGAAAGCCAATTTAGTATTGGAAATGCTAATACAGCTATTCGAGCCTATAAAAATGGTTCATTTACTACAGGGGTTGGTGCCACGGTTAACTTAAATGTAGGTCATGGACGTGGTATCGTCTTTGAAGAACCAGTTGGTGGTAATACTACTATTTATGGTGCCTATAACATGAACAATTGGTACAATGACCGGACTGTTACTCGTTCAGGAAATAATCAAAATGAATTTAAGCTCGGCGATTTTACTAATTTCAATTTATATGGTCGTGATGGGGTATTAATTGGTGATAATGCTCAATTTGTAACTGGTGAACACAGTATTTTAAAATTTAGAAATGGCGGTAATGGGGTCGCTATTGATGTCGATGCGCAAGCTAGAGTTGAAATTTCACCACACTCCGTTGTAGATCTCCAGTCTAATGGTAAAGATATGGCTGGGATTTGGAATGGTGGTAATTACATTGGTTTAGGTGAAAATGCTCAAATGGTCGTTGATCATGATGCGACATTTAAGTATCACTTAACTAATGCTTGGAAGAATGGCTCACCAAACTACGTCGACAACTTTAACATTGTTTCTGTTAAAAATAGTTCCCACCCATCTATTACAATTGGCAATAATGCTGTTTTTGATGGTCAAAGTGACTATCGGAATATTTTTGGTGAAATTGTTTCCTTCTCTTACAACGATGCTCCAACAGGAACTGCTGTAAATATTGAAGGTGCAAAATATGTTAACTTCCAAAAGAATTCCGTCACTACTCCTGGTGCTTTCCAAAATGTTGTACCAATGGACCCAGAAGGCAAACACACCGGTAACTTGTTCTACTCCTGGTCTCATAACCTTTGGAATGTCGGCGGCAATACTTACAACGCTTATAAGTGGATGGATGAGGATATTTCTGCGGATACCTTTAATGACAAAGATTTTGATGCCTTTAAGCAATCTATTCGTGATTTGAATAATTCATCAAGTGAGTATTGGAAAGGTGTTCAAGATTTAACCTTGGCCTACAACATGCACCGCTCACACCTTGAAGATATTACGCCAAATAGTCAAGTGGGGGTAAAACATGGCTGGCTTGCTGGAAACAGTCAAGGATATGGTTTTGACCCAGAATTCTCACAAAGAGTTGCCCTAATTGCTACAAATATTCCAACTGAAGATGATGTGGTAACCAATGATGATCACGCCATGAAGGTCATTGTTAAGTATGATGATTCACTCAAACCTGGTGAGACAAAAGTTTTGCAAAAAGGTACTCCAGGGAGAACGATTACTGTTACTCGGACCTATTACAACGTTAATGTTTCAAATCCAGATGATCCTATCAGAACAGTTGATACTAGCAAGGGAGATAATGGCCATCAACTTATCACTAAGGAAGTAACTCCATCAGTTCCAGAAATTATCGCTATTGGGCCTCAAACTGCCACCATTAACTATGTCAATACTAAGGGTCAACCAATTGATGATAATAATCAACCGATTGTTGGTACTGCAACGGCTTCACCTGTTGAAACCAATCAAGATGGGGATGTGATTTTTAATGCACATGGCATCCCTACCGCAAACACAATTAACTATAATCAGGCTCCTGACCTGGCAAAAGCTGAAGCTGCTGGTTATCCCACCATTGTTTCTAATGAATGGGATACTAAACCGCACAAGTATAACATTGATGGGTTAACTAAAGATGCCATCATTCAAGCTGCTGAAAAGGGTGCTCAATTAAATGTTCCAGGTCCAACTTTCAAAGTGGTTTTAAAGAGAGCTGTCGAAAAACATAATGTGACAGTTGTCTTCCACGATACCACCACTAATACCACAATTCCAAACGTTGGTGGTAATACTGGCGACTATGATCCAGAAACCCCATTGACTGATACTAAATACACGCCAACTGACTACGACAACAATGTGAAGACTTTGGAAGATCAAGGCTACGTTCCTGATTATCCAGATAAACAAGTTCCACCTTTGCCAATTGCAATTCCATCTAAAAACCAAAACATTGTTATTAACATGAAGCACGGCATTCAACCAGTTAACCCAACTAATCCAGGCAAGCCGGGGCAACCGATTAATCCAAATGATCCAAATGGCCCTAAGTACCCTGATGGGACCACTGTAACTGATTTATCTAAAACTATCACGCGGACTATCAAGTATGAGGGCGCCGGCGATTTAACTCCAAAAGATCAAACCCAAAGTGTTGCTTTCCAGGCTCAAGGTTATCTTGATAAAGTTACTGGTAAATGGGTTACTGAAGATGGCCAAGCAGCTGAAGGTTTAACTTGGACGCCAGCAAGTGGCAGTTTGGACGAAATTCCAGCAGTTTCTATCAAGGGTTATCACGTAACTAAGGTAGAAGCAAATTCAAATGGTCAAGATGTTACAAGCGCCAATGTTCAAAATAACGGAACCGTTAACGAAATTACGGTCAATCACAATTCTAATAATATTAATGTAGTGATTACTTATGCACCTGATGAAACTCCAACTCCGGAAACTGGTTCAGTAACTGTCACCTACTATGATGATACCGATAACACCACTATCCCTGATGTTGGTTATCAATCGGGTACTAAGGACGTCGGGACTCCAATTAACTATAATCCAGATCCAACGATTAAAGATTTGGAAAACAAGGGTTACAAGTTGGTTCCAGGTCAAGATATCAATATTCCAAAAGATATTACTAAAGGTAACCATGATATTATCATTCACATGGTTCACGGAATGAGCCCAGTAAATCCAGACCATCCAAATAAGAATGTCAGTCCAAGTGAATATGAAAAAGATGTCACTGCCACTGTTCACTATGAAGGTGCTGGTAGTGCCACTCCAGCTGATAATGTTCAACATGCTCAATGGACTAGAACGGTGACGATTGACGATGTAACTCAAAAAGTAGTAGAAAATGGTCAATACACTACTGATTGGAAGGCTAACAAGGAAGATTATGATTTGGTCAAAACTCCAGTTGTTCAAGGTTATTACGCAGATAAGGCAGAAATCCCTGCTCTCAAGGTAACCATGGAGAATCTTAGAAATGTGGTTACTTACGCACCAAACGGAAAAATTATCCCAGTTGATAAAGATGGTAACCCAATTCCAGATGCCCCAACTCCTCACTTCCCAACTAATCCAGATAATCCAACCACAACTACGGATGGCAAAGTGCCAAACGTTCCAGATTATAAACCAGAAAGTGGTCAACCAGGTGATCCAGTCAAGCCGGGCAATAATCCAGGCGATGATGTGAAGGTTCCTTATGTTAAAACTCCCGATGTAATCACGGCTGAAGGTAAGGTAACTTACTATGATGAAACTGCTAAGAAAGTTTTATCAACGGTTGATTTGAAGGGTAACGTTGGTGAGAAGATTTCTTACACTACAACGGCTACGATTACTAATTATGAAAATCAAGGTTATCAGTTTGTAAATAGTGATTTTAAGAATGGGGAAGAAACTTTCTCACGGGATGCAAGTGCTAATAACTTTAGGGTTAACTTTGTTCATGGTACTCAAACCGTCACCCCAGATAAACCGGGCGAACCAGGCCAGCCAATTAATCCTAATGATCCAAATGGACCAAAGTGGCCTGATGATACTGATAAAGATAGCCTTGACAAAGCCGGTAAGCAAACTATTCATTATGAAGGAGCAGGTGAGAAGACTCCTAAGGATAATGTTGAAACTACTAACTTTACTAGAACCAAGACTGTCGATAAGGTGACTGGGGATGTGATTTCTGAAACAGATTGGACGCCAAAGGAACATGACTTTAATGTCGTGAAGACTCCAGTTGTTGAAGGCTATCATGCAAATGAAGCCGAAGCTGGTGGCTTTAAGTCTACGCCAAATGATCCAACTAAGACTTACACAGTAACTTACTCACCAAACGGTAAAATTATTCCAGTTACCCCAGATGGAACTCCAATTCCAAATGTGCCAAATCCTCCATATATCACTAATCCAACTAACCCAACAGGAGTAACACCAAATGAGCCAGTACCAACAATCCCAGCTTACACTCCAGATAAGAGCACAATTACTCCAGAAAATCCAGGCAAGGACACTCCGGTAATTTATCACAAGAATGAAACTCCAACTCCAGAAACTGGATCAGTAACCGTAACTTATCATGATGATACGACTAATACGACCATTCCAGGTGTTGGCTATCAATCAGGTACTAAGGATGTCAACACGCCAGTTGACTACAACCCAGATCCAACTATTAAAGATTTGGAAAATAAGGGTTACAAGTTAGTTCCAGGTCAAGACATCAATGTGCCAAAGGAGATTACCAAAGGGGCTCATGATATTGTGATTCACATGGTTCATGGCACCACTACCGTAACTCCCGATAAACCGGGCGACCCAGGCCAGCCAATTAATCCTAATGATCCAAATGGACCAAAGTGGCCTGATGATACTGGTAAGAACAGCTTAGAGAAGGATGGTAAGCAAACCATTCATTATGAAGGTGCAGGCGAGAATACTCCAAAGGACAATGTTCAAACCACTACCTTCACTAGAACGGCCACAGTTGATAATGTGACTGGCAAAATCATTTCAGAAACTGATTGGACTCCAAGCGAGCACACCTTTGGCACGGTTAAGACACCCGTTATTAAGGGGTATCATGCAAATAAAGCTGAAGCTGGTGGATTTAAGTCTACGCCAAATGATCCAAATACCACGATTACTGTCACCTATAGTCCAAATGGCAAGATTGTGCCAGTTACCCCAGATGGAACTCCAATTCCAAATGTGCCAAATCCTCCATATACCACTAATCCAACTAACCCAACAGGAGTAACACCAAATGAGCCAGTGCCAACCATTCCAGGCTACACCCCAGAAAAGAATACAATCACTCCAGAAAATCCAGGTAAGGACACTCCGGTGATCTATCACAAGAATGAAACTCCAACTCCAGAAACTGGATCAGTGACTGTTACTTTCCACGATGATACAACTAACAGTACTATCCCAGGTGTTGGCTATCAATCAGGTACTAAGGACGTCAATACGCCAGTAAATTACAACCCAGATCCAACCATTAAAGATTTGGAGAACAAGGGTTATAAGCTAGTTCCAGGGCAAGATATCAACGTTCCAAAGGAAATTACTAAGGGTGCACATGATATTGTGATTCACATGGTTCATGGCACTACTACTGTAACTCCTAATAAACCAGGTGAACCAGGCCAACCAATAAATCCAAATGATCCAAACGGACCAAAGTGGCCTAATAATACTGGTAAGAACAGCCTAGAGAAGGATGGTAAGCAAACCATCCACTATGAAGGTGCAGGAAACGAAACTCCAAAGGATAATGTTCAAACTACTAGCTTTACTAGAACTGCAACTGTTGATAATGTAACTGGAAAGGTTATTTCAACTACTGATTGGACTCCAAACGAGCATACTTTTGGCACAGTTAAGACACCCGTTATTAAGGGGTATCATGCAAATAAAGCTGAAGCTGGTGGTTTCAAAGCTACGCCAAATGATCCAACAAAGACCTACAACGTAACTTACTCACCAAATGGTAAGATTGTGCCAGTCACACCAGATGGGACTCCAATTCCAAATGTACCAAATCCTCCATACACGACTAATCCAGATAACCCAACTGGAGTAACACCAAATGAGCCAGTGCCAACCATTCCAGGCTACACCCCAGAAAAGAACACGATCACTCCAGAAGATCCAGGTAAGGACACTCCAGTGGTCTATCACAAGAATGAAACTCCAACTCCAGAAACTGGTTCTGTAACCGTAACTTATCATGATGATACGACTAACAGTACTATCCCAGGGGTAGGTTATGAATCAGGTACTAAGGATGTCAACACACCAGTTGACTACAACCCAGATCCAACGATTAAAGATTTGGAAAACAAAGGCTACAAGTTAGTTCCAGGCCAAGATATCAATGTACCAAAGGAGATCACTAAAGGTGCACATGACATCACCATTCACATGGTTCATGGGACAACCACGGTAACTCCAGATAAGCCAGGTGAACCAGGCCAACCAATCAACCCTAATGATCCAAATGGTCCAAAGTGGCCTGATGATACTGGCAAAGATAGTCTTGAAAAGACAGGTACTCAAACAATCCACTATGAAGGTGCAGGGAACGAAACTCCAAAAGACAATGTTCAAACCACTACCTTCACTAGAACGGCAACTGTTGATGATGTAACTGGCAAAGTTATCTCAACAACCGACTGGACCCCAAGCGAGCACACCTTTGGTACAGTTAAGACTCCAGTCATCAAAGGTTACCACGCAAACACCGCTGAAGCAGGTGGTTTCAAAGCTACGCCAAATGATCCAACAAAGACCTACAACGTAACTTACTCACCAAATGGTAAGATTGTGCCAGTCACACCAGATGGGACTCCAATTCCAAATGTACCAAATCCTCCATACACGACTAATCCAGATAACCCAACTGGAGTAACACCAAATGAGCCAGTGCCAACTATTCCGGGTTACACTCCACAAACGCCAAATGTTACTCCAACTAACCCAGGCACAGATACCAAGGTTGTTTACACACCAACTCCAACCGAGGGTTCCTTAACCATTACTGTCCATGATCAAACAACCGATACCAACTTGCCACAATACGGCTATAACTCTGGTAATAAGGAAAGTGGCAGCAAAGTTACCTATGATTGGAACAAGGTTAAGACTGACCTTGAAGATAAGGGTTATCAAATCGTAACTCCAAACGTTCAAATTCCAAGTGTAATTGGTAAGACGGCTCAAACTATTACCATTGATGTAAAACATGGAACTGCCCCTGTAGGACCAAACAACCCACATGAACCAGGTACTCCAATTAATCCAAATGATCCAAACGGACCAAAGTGGCCTGCAAAGGATAATTACACCAAGAATTACACTTCAACAGTTCATTTCGTTGATCAAGATGGCAAAGAGCTCGCCAAGCCAGCCGTTCAAACTTCAACTTGGACGCGGACGCTTACTATCGATAAAGTAACTGGTCAAATTCTTAATCCTGATACGCCATGGACTAGCAACAAGACCGATTATGCAAACACTCCAGTTCCAGTAATCAAAGGTTATGTCGCTGATCCTAAGTCAAAGGACGGTTACCCAGTAAGCAACATTTTGCCAGGAAGAAAAGTAGTTCAAAAAGATATCAGTGACTCTGTAATCTACCATCAAATTGGTAAAATTATTCCAGTCACTCCAAGTGGTAATCCAATTCCAGGTGCAAGCACTCCTCAATATCAAAACGATCCAAATAACCCAACTAAGGTTGTTCCAAACGAGCCAGTGCCAAGCGTTCCCGGTTATACTCCAAGTCTAAATACCATAACTCCAACTTCACCAACCAAAGATACGCCGGTTGTTTACACACCAAATAATCCAAATGTTCCTGTAACCCCGGATGTCACTACCATTCAGGCTAAACAAACAATTGAATTTGTTGATGGCGATGGCGTTCAACTTCTTCCATCTAATGTTCAAACTCACACCTTTACTTTGAACAATGGGGTATCAACTGAGTCAAGCTATACCTTTGGTACAATTAAAGTTCCAGTTATTAAAGGTTATGTTGCTAACCTTGAAATTGCTGGTGGCAAGACGGTTACTCCGCAAGATCCTGATGCTAAGGTCGTAGTTGTTTACCATAAAATTGGTGAAATCATTCCGGTAACTCCAGATGGCAACCCAATTCCAGGTGCAACAACTCCTCAATATCAAAACGATCCAAATAACCCAACCAAGGTCCTTCCAAACGAGCCGGTGCCAAACGTTCCAGGTTACACTCCAAGTCAAAACACCGTAACCCCAACTTCACCAACTGAAGATACTAAGGTGGTTTACAATAAGACAGATAACACGGTACGTCCCCACCCACAAGTGGTTCCAAACAACAATAAACCTAAGAAGAATGAAACGGTTCGTCCGCACCCACAAGTAACCCCAACTAAGAAGCAAACTAAGCCACAAACTCCAAAGGTTCAACCTATTCACAATGGTGGAACTAAGATTGTACTTCCTCATGGTCAAAGAATTACCTCTGAAGGTCTAATCGTAACTCCAAGTGGGCAAGTTGTTGGCTATGTTCAAAATAATGAACCTCATTATATTGAAGGTATCAGCTCTCAAACTCCTATTGCAGAAAAGAAAGCTGCTAATAACGAATTGCCACAAACTGGTGAAAAAGATGATCCTACCGCCGCAATCTTAGGTGCCGCAGCTGCTTCAATCGGTTTGATTGGACTTGCTGGGGTAAAGAAGCGCCATAAAGATTAACTGAAAATTTGGTCATAGAAAAAGACAAGATGCAATTAAATTTGCACTTGCCTTTTTTGTTTAGAAAGATGTTTTAGATAATTGAATAAAATTATGTCATACTGATTGTACAAATGTTGGCAACTCAAGGGAGGATTGACATGGAAGTTGAATCTTACTCTAATGTAAAAAATAATTTGAAATTCTTCATGAAGAAAGTAAAGAAAGAGCATAAACCGATTATCATTACTTCTAAAAATAACGAAGAAAATTCTGTATTAATGAGCAAGGATGAATACGATAATTTGATTGAGAATACCTATATTAGAAGTTCACAGGCTAATGTTAAGCATATTATGAAGTCTTGGTCACAACTAAAAAATGCTGGGGTAAAGAAGCGTCGTAAGGATTAGGTATTGAAGGTATTAGTTATTACTAATAAGGAAACAAGATGTTTATACATCTTGTTTTTTATATAGAAAATGAATATTGCTATCAGTAAAGAAATAAGTATAGATTTCAATTTTGTAGAGAATAAAATTATAAAAAATACCTATAATAATTAAAAGCAATGTTATTTAATTACTAAAAAGATAGATGAGAACTTAGTTACCTTTTATCTTGTTAATCGCTACAGGGTGTAAACGTAAACACATTAAGTTTTTTTATAAATGCTAAAAAATAATTGATGTTTTTTAATAAAACGTGTTATTCTAATGGTGTTAGAAAAAATGTAAAAGAGAGTGAAATTGTTTTTACTAGCAATTAAGAATTTTGGAGGCTGAGATATGGTTTCGAAGAATAACCGTATTAAAAAATGGAAAACGTCGCTGAACGTCAATCTCATTTTGGAATTAGGAAATTGACAATCGGGGCGGCTTCTGTATTGCTTGGTACGACTCTTTGGATGAGTAATGGAAATGTCGTTCAAGCTAGTGATAATGGCAATGATGGTAATAATGGCGATCATGCTGCTGATGATAGCAAGACTGAAACGCCAAAGATTACTGATGATACTAAAGTTGTTATCGAAAAAAGTGATGATGCCGCTCAAGCAGCACAATCACAAAATCAAACTAATGACAATGCACAATCACAAGAAGCTCAAGCAGATCAAAATAAAGTTGAAAGTTCTGCTGTAGAAAAGGCTCAAACTGAAAGTGCTCAAGCAGATACTTCAGTTCAACAAACTCAACAAAATACTGAAAAATCTGCAAAAAGTGATAAAGATCAAACTACTAAGGATCAAGTAGCAGAAAATGCTAAAGAGGCTCTTGAAGTTCAAAAGCAAAAAGCAGAAACTGTTACAAACTCAAATAGCAAGACCAGCACTGAAACTATTAATAAGGAAGCTAGTGCTGAAAGTGCAAAGCAATCAAGCGCTCAAGAAGCAACTAAAGCTGCCGAAAACGCTGAAAGTAATGTAACTAAGGCTATTGATAATAGTAACGCTACTTTAGCAACTACTAATGAAGTAGCTGTAGCAGGTCAAACTTTAAAGACTGCTGGTATTCAAGGTAACACCAACCAAAAAGATGCAAAGTCTAATGACAACACAGTTAACGTGGATCTTTCTAAGCTTGGAGTAACTGGTACAACTGATAAAGGAATTCAAAAGACCTCCTTTGCAGTTAAGAGATTACTTAGCGCAAATACTCAAAATTTAGAAAGTAACGAAGTTAATGTACAACAATTTAGTCCACAAGCATTAGCATCCTTATTTACTACTTCACTTGTTCAAACTAGTGGAAGTGGAAGCAATGATGCAACAGATATTGATACTTATACACCTAACTTCAATATTACTGAAAATCCAGAGTATCAACAATACTTTGCAGCTATTCCAGCTGATCAATATGCTTTTCAATCTTATGAAGTAGTAAGTACAGGTCAAAAGATTGTAGTTACTACTGATAAGAATGACATTGGTAACAATATTAGATTCTACAATGTTCGAAATGGTAGTGCTCAGCTTGTTTACCAAATGACCCGTGATACCCAAACTAATGCGAATGGGACAGTTGTAAGAGAGGAAGCCAGCCAACAAGGTACTTTTACTACTGCTGGTGTTGCAAGTAATTCAACATATAAGGGTGGAACTTATAACTGGTCACTTAATCAAACCAACTCTGTAAACTTTGCTGGTATTGGTAATTTAAAGATTGGCCGTATTGATATTACTGCTGGTAATAGTAATTCGCCAGTGGACAATGGTACAGGGGCCTTTGTAACCGATGACGCTCATCGTATCACTATTACTTGGGATCAAGGACGGCCAATTTCTGATAGTATTATCCCTGGCAAAACTTGGAACAGTGCGGGCTCCAATATTCCAGATAAAGTTACACAAAAAATTTGGTATGTTGATGCTGAAACAGGTAAGGTTCTTAGCTATAAGACTAGTGCCAAAGCTTTCAATGGCTCGAGTTATGATTCTACAAGCAACGAATTAAAAACTATCACTAAAGATGGAAAAACTTACCAATTAGTTGCTAGAGGTTCAGACGGACTTTATAGTTCAAGTGACTTTAGTGATATTTTAAATAAGCAATTAACTACTAATAATGGGGTACCAATTACTGTTGGCGATTTACTTTCAACGCCACTTAAGGGAATATTAGGTGACGGTCGAATTGGTAATATCAGAGCTTCGATTACTAATTATCAAGGGACTCGCTCCTATACTAGATTGCAGACGAAAACTGACGGGACCATTGACTTAAACACTTATCTTTTCGATGCTGATTCGCCTAAGGGGGCGTTGATCCCTGGTTTAAGTCAAGCTAACGTTGCGCCAGGCCAAACCGTGATGGGAGCACATCTTGCTGATACTGGTAGTGGTGCATTCTACAATGGTACTAAACCAGGTAATCGCGACATTATTATCCTTTATAAGGCTGCTACTCCTGTTGCTAACAAGCAAAATGCTAACATTACTTTTATTAACGATGATACGAGTGCAAGCTTAAGTCCACAACAAAATGCTAGTGGGGATGCAGGGTCACAAATTAGTTTTGATAACGCTGCTTCGACTGTTGCTGATTTGATTAACAAAGGTTACATTTACAACGGTACAACTGGTACTGGCGTAACTAATGGTTCACCTAGTGGTAGTTTTACTAGTGTTGGCTTCCCAGTTTACGACAATGATGACAACACTACCCAAGAATTTATTGTTCACTTTAAGAGCCCAGTTCAAACTACTACTTACCACCAAGGTGTCGAAGAGTCTAAGACTATTAAGCGTACAATTAACTATTACGATAAGGTAACTGGCGCGAAGATTCCTCAGGATTTAATTGCAACTAATCCATATTCTGATTCAGTAACTTTCACTCGTACTCAAGTTTTGGATCAAGATGGTAAGGTTGTAGGTTACGGTACTATTACAACTGATGGTAAATCATTTAGCACTCAAGATTGGCATACTGCTGAAGGCTTGACTACTGATGAATTTGCTCCTAAGAAGTCTGCTGACCTTTCAGCATTCAACTACACTGCTCCTGAATTCCAAGATGGAAAGAGTGCAAGCAGTGTAGCAGCTCATAAAGTAACTCCAACTACTCAAGATCTTGTTTACAATGTTTACTATGGTCACCAAACTCAACAAGTAACTACTAATCAAGATGTAACTCGTCGTTTCCACTACATCTTTACTGATGGCACTACTCCAGAGAGTCACTTGACCCCACAAGGAGATCAAAAGGTAAGCTTTACTGGAACTGCCACTAAGGACTTAGTAACTGGTAAGACTGGTGATACTGTTTGGAGTCCATCAACTGGTACATTAGCTCAAGTTGCTGGTCAAACTGTTGCCGGCTACCACATTACTGGTAACGTAAACGCTAATGCTGATGGTAGTGCAAATGCAGTTACAGTAAACCCAGATTCTGGTGATATCGATGTAACTATTGTTTACACTCCAGATGCTAAGACTCCAGATACTCCACAAAAAGCTAAGGTTACTATTTACGATAAGACTGAAAATAATACGCAATTAGCTGCTTTTGAAAATAACAAGGGTACCAAGGGTAGTGCAATTAGCTTTGACGGTGAACCACAAACCCTTCAAGCTTACTTAAATTCAGGCTACGTATTTGATAGTGCAATTGATGCAAACGGCAATTCAATTGGAACTGCTTCAAACATTAACTTTGGTAATTTTGATAGTATTGACGGCAATCTTCAAAGCTTCAATATTTACTTAGTTCACGGAACTGATACTAAGACTGAAACTGCAGCAACCAATGCTCACGTTAACTATGTGGTTGCAGGTAACGAAGCTAACAAGCCAGCTGCTCCAGCAGATAGCCCAACTCAAACAATCAATTGGACTAGAACTAACACTACTGATAAGGTTACTGGTGCAACTACTGAAGGAACTTGGACTCCAGACAAGAATAGCTTTACTAGTGTAACTTCACCAACCCTTACTGGTTACACTCCAGATCAAGCTGTAGCTAACTTTACTACACCACAACCTAACCGTGATCAAGTAGTAACTGTTGTTTACAATCCAAATCCTCAAGAAGATCAAAAAGCTGACCTTGTTATTTACGACAAGACTGATAACAACAAGGAACTTAACAACTTTAATAACAGTGGTAAGACTGGTACCCCAATTTCATTCAGTGGTTCTGCAAACTACGTTGCTGATTTAATTGCCAAGGGTTACAAGATCGATAGTTTTGTAAATGATCAAAATCAAACTTCTAACCCAACTTCATATGATCAAATCAATTTCAGTAACTTTGATAACAATAGTTCTAGTGATCAACACTTCAAGTTGTACTTAGTTCACGATACTGAAAACGTAACTGACAAGAAGACTACTACTTCCACTGTTCACTACGTTGTTTCAGACGGTAAGACCAATCCACCAGCAGATAATACTCAAACGATTACTTGGACTCGTCCAGGAACTAAGGACAAGGTCACTGGGGTAACAACTCCAACTGGAAACTGGACTACTCCAGATCACTACAATGATGTACCAACACCAAACCTTGATGGATACACTCCAGACAAGACTAATGTTCCTGCACCAACTCCAGATCCAAATCAAAACCCAACAACTGTTGTTACTTACAATCCTAAGACTCCAGAAGCACCAACTTACACTGGTACTACTGAAACTAAGACTATAACTCGTACAATTAACTACTACGACAAGGTAACCGGTGAAAAGATTCCTAGTGAGTTAATTAAGGAAAATCCAACTACTCAAAACGTAACTTTGTCACGTATGCACGTTGTTTCGTCAACTGGTCAAGATATGGGTTACGGCAGCGTTAGTGCTGATGGTAAGACCTTTACTAAGGCAACAACTGCTGATGGTTGGAACACTGGTGACTGGGCTCAAGTAACTTCACCAGATCTTTCAAATGCTGGTTACACTGCTCCTGATTTAGCCCAAGCAGATCATGTAACTGTTGATGCAAACACCAAGGATGCTGTGGTTAATGTTTACTACGGTCACCAAACTGAAGTAATCACACCAAAGACTCCACATAATCCAGGTGGAAATATTAACCCTAACGATCCACGTAATAAGCCATCAGTTTACCCAGATGGTTTAACTAAGGGAGCTTTAACTACTGAAGTAACTCGTAAGATTAACTATGTTGGTGTAAATGAAGACGGAACTACTACTCCAGTAAATGGTTCACCAGATGGTAAGAGTACTTATACTCAAACCGTTTCCTTTGAACGTAATGCCGTTATTGATAAAGTAACTGGTCAAATCTTAGGCTACAGTACTGATGGAACTACCAATGTAACTACTACTGATAAGGACCGTGCTTGGACTCCAACAACTCAAAATATGGATTCAGTTGCTTCTAAGACTCCTAGCGAAGTAGGTTACGACAAGGTTGACATTTCAACTGTTGGCGGCGTAACTGTTTACCCAGGTCAAAAGGTTAACGATGTAACTGTAACTTACACTAAGAATAAGTCACCTGAAGTTACTCAAAAGGCAACCCTTGAAATTATCGATAACAACGATGCTAACGCACCTAAGCAATTAGCTTCATTTAGTAACGAAGGTAAGAGTGAAGATCAAATTACTTTTGCTAACTCAAATGAAATCCTTCAAAGTTACTTAAGCCAAGGTTACAAGGTTCAAAAGACTGCTGGTAACCTTAGTGGGGATGCACAAAGTGGTTACACTTACCCAACTTACGGTAATACTGCTCAAGACTTCAAGATTTACTTGATTCACGATACTGAAGATAAGACTGAAACTGCTCAAGCCACTGCTCAAGTTCACTATGTTGTTGCTGATAATGGTGTACCAGCTCCAGCAGATAGTGATCTTCAAACTATTACTTACACTCGAACTAATAAAGTAGATAAAGTAAATGGTACAGTTGTAACTGAAGGTACTTGGCAAGCTGATAAGAATGCATTTACTGATGTAGATTCACCAGATCTTTCTAAAGATGGTTACACTCCAAGTCTTGCAACTGTTCAATTCAATGCTCCAGAACGTAATGTAAACCAACGTGTAACTGTTGTTTACAACCGTTCTGCTCAAGCTGCTGATTTACAAATCATTGATGACAATGATCCACAGAACCAACGTGTATTGGCAACTTACTCAGCAGGTGGCGAATCAGGTAAGCAAATTAGCTTCGATGGTTCAAACACTCAATTGCAAAACTACTTGAAAAATGGTTACACATTTGAAAAATCTGAAGGTCAAGGTATGAGTGGGGATGCAACTAACGGCTTCACTTACCCAAGCTTTGACAATGATTCTAATACTAACCAAAGCTTCAAGATTTACTTGAAACACGCAACTGGTGAAAAGAAGGAAACTGCAACTACTACTGCTCATGTTCACTACATCATGGCAGATGGTACTAAGGCTCCAGATGATAGTCCAACTCAAACTATTAATTGGACTAGAACTAACACAGTTGATCAAGTAACTGGTGCAATCGTTAATGAAGGAACTTGGTCTTCTGATAAGAACGCATTTGCTGATGTTGATTCACCGGCAGTAACTGGCTACACTCCAGGTACTAAGACTGTAAAATTTGCTACTCCAGAACGTGATGTTAACCAAGTAGTAAACGTTGTTTACACTAAGGACGCTCCAACTCCAGATAAGCAAAATGCTTTAGTTGTTTACCAAGACGTAAACGATCCAGCTCACCCAGTTGATTTAGGTCAAAGTGATCAATTAACTGGTCAAGCAGGCGATAGCATTAACTACAGCACTGCTGATAAGATTGCTGAATACGAAAAACAAGGTTACGTATTAGTATCAAACGGCTTTGACGCAAATGGTACTAAGCCAAGCTTTGACAATATTAACGGTAATACTCAAACCTTCTATGTAACCTTTAAGCACGGTATTCAACCTGTAACTCCAACAACTCCAGGTACTCCAGATCAACCAATTAATCCTGATAATCCAGATGGCCCTAAGTATCCAAATGGTACTGACAAGACTAGCTTGACCAAGGATGTAACTAGAACTGTTACTTATGAAGGTGCTGGTGACAAGACTCCGAGTCCTGTAACAGATACTCTTCACTTCCAAGGTACAGGTTACTTAGACAAGGTAAATGGTAAGTGGACTGATGCAAATGGTAAGGAATTAAGTGATCAAACTAAGGGTATTACTTGGACAATCACTGATGGTACTAAGGATGAAGGTAGCTTTAACTTAGTTCCAACTAAGCATATTGATGGTTACACTTCAAAGGTTGTAACTGACGGTGCTGACGATGGCAACGGAAATGTTAAGAGTTACACTGGCATTACTCATGCAAGTGACAATATTAACGTTGTAGTTCAATACAACCCAATTGTTGCTGAACAAGGTAACTTAATTGTTAAGTTCCACGATGATACTGATAATAAGGACTTGACTGGTGTAGGTACTGATACGGGCACTCAAGATGTTGGTACTCAAGTAACTTACAACCCAAGTACTGATTTAACTAACCTTGAAAACAAGGGGTACGTTTACGTATCAACTGATGGTAATATTCCTCCATCAATTGTTAAGGGGACAACTACTGTAACAATTCACGTAAAACATGGTACTGTTCCAGTAACTCCAGACAATCCGGGAACTCCAGATAAGCCAATTAACCCTAATGATCCCGATGGTCCTAAGTACCCATCAGGCACTGACAAGGCTTCTATTGATAAGACTATTACTCGTACAGTTCACTATGAAGGTGCAGATCAGTACACTCCAAATGATGTACAACAACCAGTACACTTCACTGCTAAGGGTGAACTTGACAAGGTAACTGGTGAATGGACTACTCCATTAACTTGGTCAGAAGACCAAACATTCAGCGGTGTAACTACACCTAAGATCCCAGGCTACCACGTAGTAAGCGTTGATAAGGATACAACTGATAATCAAAACGTTGATAGTGCTAAGATTAGCCATACTGGTTCTGATTACACAGTAACTGTTAAGTATGCTAAGGATGCAGCTCCAACTCCAGATACTACAACTGGTAAGGTAACTTACATCGATGATACTGCTAAGACTACTTTGAAGACTGATTCACTCAGTGGTAATGTTGGTGCTAATATTGATTACACAACTCAAGGTAAGATCAATAACTACATCAACATGGGTTACAAGTTAGTATCTAACAACTTTATTGATGGTAAAGAAGTCTTTAACAAGGATGCTGCTAAGAACAACTTTGAAGTTCACTTGGTACATGACACTGTTCCAGTAACTCCAGACAATCCAGGTACTCCAGATAAGCCAATCAACCCTAAGGATCCACGTCCAAAGGATGAACAACCTAAGTACCCAACTGGTACTGGTGAAACTGACCTTACTAAGGATATTACTCGTACAGTTCATTACGAAGGAGCAGATCAATACACTCCAAATGATGTACAACAACCAGTACACTTTACTGCTAAGGGCGTTCTTGACAAGGTAACTGGTGAATGGACTACTCCATTAACTTGGTCAGCAGATCAAACATTCAAGGGTGTAACTACACCTAAGATCCCAGGCTACCACGTAGTAAGCGTTGATAAGGATACAACTGACAACCAAAACGTTGATAGTGCCAAGATTAGTCACACTGGTTCTGACTACACAGTAACTGTTAAGTACGCTAAGGATGCAGCTCCAACTCCTAAGACTCAACAAAATGCTCAATTGACTATCCGCGATGTAACTCTAGGTCAGGAACGAGATTTAGGTAGTTACACTCAACCAGGTCTTGAAGGCGATGCAATTAGCTTTGGTAGTGCTCAAGAATTTGTTCAAAACTTATTGAACAAGGGCTACGTTTGGGATGGTGCTTCATACAACGGTACTAACTTAGATGCCACTAACTATGCTGGAATTAAATTTGGTAACTACGACAACACTGATGATAAGAATGATATCAGTCAAAAGTGGGTAATCAATTTAGTTCATGGTGTAACTCCAGTAAATCCAGATCATCCAGATGACAAGGATGGCTACACTAAAAAATACCTTGACCGCACAATTACTCGTGACGTAACTTATGTTGATGAAAAAGGTAATGAGATGCCAGAGTTGACTCCGGAACATCAAGAAGCTAAGTTCCAAGGTTCAGGTTACTTAGACAATGTAACTGGTAAGTGGGTAACTGTTGAAAATGGTAAGATCACTGGTTTAGCTCAAGGCTTAACTTGGACTCCAGATAAGGATGCCAACTTTGATGCAATTGCAGCTAAGACTGCAGAAGGTTACCACGTAGTTTCTGTAAGTGGTAACGGAATCTCAGGCTTCACTGTTAGTCAAGATGGTGCTGTAACTGCTCAAACTGTAAGCAAGGATACTCCAAGTTCAACTATCAAGGTTGTTTACGCTAAGACTCCTGTAACTCCAACTCCAGCAAATGGTTCAATCGTTTATATCGATGACACTACTGGTAACACTCTTGAGAACGCAAACTTTGGCGGTAACGTAGGTGACAAGATCAACTACACAACTGCAAATAGAATTGCAAATTACGAGAAGAAAGGTTACAACGTAGTATCAAATAACTTCCATGATGGTCAGGAAACCTTTACTAACGGTGAAAACAAGTTTGAAGTTCACTTAGTTCATGCAACTACCCCAATTACTCCAGAAAATCCAGGTAAGCCGGGTCAAGAAGTTCCAAATCCAAATGATCCAAACAATCCACATACGATTCCGGATAACTTTGTACCACAAACTTTGACTAAGACTGTAACTCGTGATGTAACTTACGTTTACGAAGATGGTAATCAAGCTGAAACTCCAGTTCACCAAACATTTACTTTCAACGGTAACGGTACTGTCGATCTTGTAACTGGTCAATTGGTAACTGTAGAAAATGGCAAGATCACTGGTGCAGGTAAGATTACTTGGAATGCTGATAATCACGACTTTGATGCAACTAAGGCAATTGATACAACTCAATACAACATTGTTAAGGTTAGTGAAAACAACACTTCAGCTAATGTTGATATGAATAATGGTGTAGTTGCTAGTGAAACTATCACTCCAAACAGTCAAAATAGTAAAGTTGTAATTACTTTGGCTAAAAAGGAAGCTCCAACCCCAGCAGATCAAACTGTAGTTGGTAAGCAAGTAGTTCACTACGTAGATGAACAAGGCAACAAGTTACGTGATGACAATACTAACGATACCTTCGTCTTCACTAAGCCAGGTAAGACCGGTCAATGGAATGAAACTAGTCACAAGTACACAGATGCAAATGCAGTAGTAATTGATGGTTACGTATCAGACCAAAAGACTTACACAGGTCAAACCGCAACTCCAGAAGATGCCAACAAGGAAATCACTATTGTTTACCACAAGATCGGTAAGATCATTCCAGTAGATCCATCAGGAAACCCAATTCCAGATGCGCCAACACCTGGCTACCACAATGATCCAAACGATCCAAGTAAGGTAACACCAAATGAACCAACACCAAATATCCCAGGCTGGACTACTGATGTTCCAAATGTAACTCCAGAAGTACCAACTAAAGATACTCCGGTTCCTTACACTAAGAATCCAGATACTCCAGTTCCAGCAAATGGTTCCATCGTTTACATCGATGACACTACTGGTAACACTCTTGAGAACGCAACTTTCAGCGGCAATGTAGGTGACAAGATCAATTACACAACTGCTGATAGAATTACTAACTACACCAACAAAGGTTATAAGTTAGTATCTAACAACTTCAAGGACGGTAACGAAACCTTTGCTAAGGATGGCAACAAGTTTGAAGTTCATTTCGTTCACGATACTGTTCCAGTAACTCCAACAGATCCAGGTAAGCCAGGTCAACCAATCAATCCAAATGATCCAAATGGACCTAAGTACCCAGACAGTACTAGTCAAACTGATTTGACTAAGACCGTAACTCGTACTATTAACTACGTTGGAGATGGATTGAACATTCCAGCAAGCCATACTGAAATTGAATTCACTGGCAACGGAGTACTTGACAAGGTAACTGGTCAATGGACTACTCCATTAACTTGGACAGTCAAGGGTGGAGACAGCGACAGCGGCAACTTCGAACAAGTTGACGGACCAAAGGCAGATGGATACTACATCACTAACATTTCTTCATCAAATGAAGACTTGGGTGATATTGATTCAACTACAGGTACAGTTGCTTCTAAGACAATCAACCATGCAAATGGCAATATTGTAATTACAATCAACTACGCTAAGAAGACTACCCCAACCCCAGCAGATCAAACTGTAGTTGGTAAGCAAGTAGTTCACTATGTAGATGAACAAGGTAATAAGTTACGTGATGACAATACTAACGAGACCTTCGTCTTCACTAAGCCAGGTAAGACTGGTCAATGGAATGAAACTAGCCATAAGTACGCAGATGCAAATGCAGTAGTAATTGATGGTTATGTATCAGACCAAAAGACTTACGAAGGTCAAACTGCAACTCCAGAAGATGCCAACAAGGAAGTCACCATTGTTTACCACAAGATCGGTAAGATCATTCCAGTAGATCCATCAGGAAACCCAATTCCAGATGCGCCAACACCTGGCTACCACAATGATCCAACAGATCCAAGTAAGGTAACGCCAAATGAACCAACACCAAACGTCCCAGGCTGGACTACTGATGTTCCAAATGTAACTCCAGAAGTACCAACTAAGGATACTAATGTTCCTTACACTAAGAACACTCCAACTCCAGCTCAAGGTTCAGTAACTATTGTGGTTCATGATAAGACTACTAACACTGATTTAACTGACTATGGCTACACTACTGGTACAGTTGATGAAGGCAGCAAGGTTGTTTATGATCATGACAAGACTGTGACTGACTTGACTAATAAGGGTTACAAGCTTGTTCAAGATATTGCGGTTCCTTCAACTGTTGATGGTTCTGACAAGACTTTGACCATGATTGTTGAACATGACACTGTAACAATCACTCCAGACAAGCCAGGTACTCCAGGTCAACCAATTAATCCTAACGATCCAAACGGACCTAAGTGGGATAATGGTACTGATGCTAAGAGCTTGACTAAGACTGGTACTCAAACTGTTCACTACCAAGGTGCAGGAAACCAAACTCCACAGGATAACGTTTCAACTGTTAAGTTTGAACACAGCATTACTTATGACCGTGTAACTGGTAAGGTTGTTAAGGATAATGGCTGGACTTCAAGTCAAACTTACGAAACTGTTGCAACTCCAACTGTTGATGGTTACACTCCAGATAAGACTAACGTTGGTGGGGAAACTGTTTCAGTTGATCAAAATGGTAATGGTGATATTGATAAGAGCTATGTTGTAACTTACACTAAGAATCAAGTTCCAACCCCAACTCCTACTCCAACACCAGAACCACAACCAACTCCACAAACAGTTAATGGTAAGCAAACCATTACTTTCGTTGATGGCGATAACGGTAATACACCACTTCGTGATCCAGATGTTCAAACTCACAAGTTCACCAATGGTGAATCAAGCTACACATTTGGCACGATCAACGTTCCAGTAATTGACGGCTATGTTGCAGAAGTTAAGACTGCCGGCGGTAAGACAGTAACTCCAGCAAATCCTGACGTAAACGTAACAGTTGTTTACCACAAGATCGGTAAGATTGTTCCAGTTGATCCAGATCACAACCCAATTCCAGGTGCAGATCAACCAAGTTACCACAACGATCCAACTGATCCAACTAAGGTAGTTCCGGATGAACCAGTTCCTACTATCGATGGATACACTCCGGATCAAAATTCTGTGACCCCAGTTGATCCAACTAAGGACACTGAAGTAGTTTACAGAAAGAAGGAAACTCCAAAGAAGCCTGAAACTCCAAAGACTCCGGAAGAACCAACCACTCCAGAAGAGCCAAAGAAGGAAAACAATAAGCCAAAACCAACTACACCAAAACCAACGCCAAACT
>OFHA01000523.1_pt1 | contig 33226 bp, 33 predicted proteins | sample 1521891 | NCBI WGS metagenome assembly OFHA01 (sample SAMEA3504089, study PRJEB24116) | mouse gut metagenome | biome: mouse gut; feature: mouse-associated habitat; material: faeces | place: Denmark | collected 2011
AGCCACATCTGCCGGCATGGCATTTGCACTGGAACATGCAGGAGCAGAAAAGGGATACGGAGCGGCAAAGTCAGCTCTGCTGGACGGGCTTGGCATGTTGTCGGATTCCTGTTTTTCAGACTGGTTGAAAAGGAGAGGACTATGAAAAAATGGCTGTATCTGATTGCAGATTTTTCTTATGGAGAAGATAAAATAAAAGCGGCGCTGGAAGCGGGCGTGGATTACATCCAGCTCAGGGAAAAAAACATCTCTTCAGCGGAATATCTTCTGCGTGCAAAAAAACTGGCAAAACTGACGGAATATTACCATACCCGGCTGATTATTAACGACAGAATGGACATTGCGGTTTTAAGCGGCGCTCAGGGGGTACACCTGGGACAGGAGGATATTCCGGTCAGGGATGCAAGAAGTTTTCTGGGAGCGGATAAAATCATCGGAGCCACTGCCAAAACGGCAGAGCAGGCAAAAAGGGCCCTGAAGGAAGGGGCAGATTACCTGGGCAGCGGCGCCTGGTTTCCTACGGATACCAAAAAAGACGCAGTCTCCATTTCAGAAGAAATTTACCGGGAAATATTAAATACAGCCCCCATTCCGAATGTGGCTGTAGGCGGGATTACTGCAGAAAATTTAAGAAAGCCTCTGGAGTGCGGAGCCCAGGGACTGGCAATTTCCGCAGGGATTCTGAAAGCCGATGATCCTGCGGCGGAAGTCAGAAAGATACGGAAACTGCTGGAGGGGGAGGAATGATATGAAGGTTGTGCTTACCATAGCGGGAAGCGACTGCAGCGGCGGCGCCGGCATTCAGGCGGATCTGAAAACCATAGCGGCCCATGGGCTGTATGGAGAAAGTGTCATCACTGCGCTGACAGCGCAGAATACCATGGGGGTAGCGGAGATTGTGCCGGTATCCCCTGCATTTTTGGAAAAACAGCTGGAATGTGTTTTTACGGATATCGTACCGGATGCGGTAAAAATCGGCATGGTAACCGGAATTCCCCAGATGGAGGTAATTCGAAACTGCCTGCTTCGATACGGGGCCAGACATGTGGTGATGGATACGGTAATGGTATCCACCAGCGGAAAGCACCTGATGGAGCCGGAAGCTCTGTCTTATTACAGAGAAAAACTGCTTCCGCTGGCGGAACTTTACACCCCAAATCTTCCGGAAGCAGAGGTTTTGTTAAAAAGAACCATAAAAACCAGAGAAGAAAGGGTTGCGGCAGTAAGGGAGTTTGCGTTACAATACAAGGGTATTGTTTATTTGAAAGGCGGACACGATGAGAATTCTGCAGATGATTTGCTGTGCTGCCAGGGACGCCCCATATGGATTTCCGGAAAACATATTGACAGCGGAAATACCCATGGAACCGGCTGCACCCTGTCTTCGGCCATAGCCTGCGGGCTGGCAGCAGAACTGACTCCGGAAGAGAGCGTGAGGAACGCCAAGGATTATCTGACCGGGGCAATTCTGGACGGAATGAATCTGGGAAACGGAAACGGACCGCTGAACCATATGTACAGAAAATAACGTAAAGGGGATTCTGCAGATGAAGAAAAAAATACTTTTGCTTGGATTAGGGATATGTCTGTTGTTTGCTGCCTGCTCAGGAAAGAAAGGGGCAGAGAAAGGGAATCAGCCCGATACAAAGCAGGAAGAGAAGAAAGAAGATGTTACAGGAAAAACGAAGAGCAATGATTCCGACACACAGAAAGACAGTTCCGCCAGCACAGAGGAACCAGGAAAAGAGCTGAGTCAGCCGCCGGAGGTGACGTTTACCGATTATTCTCAGGACATTACAGATGAGGAAAGCGGCGCCCTTCTGCTGTCTGTGGCGGAGAACAGCCCGGTGGTTTCCATTCCGGAAAATGAGGCGGCTGCTGAGAAAATAAATATGGCTTTTGAGCAGAAACATACGGAGACGCAGACCTATATCGAGGAAGATACGGAACTGGCCCGCAGCGCTTATCAGGGGCTTTCCGATGAGGAGAAAGAAAACTGGACGGGGTATGGCTATGGCTCTGTTTACAAAATGATATATGCTTCCACCAGAATTCTGAGCATAGAGGCCGAAAGCTATCAGTGGCAGGGAACGCCCCATCCCAATACCTGGACGTCCTCCTACTGCTTTGATGCCACCACAGGAAAACTCCTGTCCCTGTCAGATATTTTCACTGATAAGGCAAAAGCCGGAGAAATTGTGGAAAAACATATTCTGGAAACCATTACCGAAGAACCGTATAAAGATTATCTGATGGAGGACTATGAGAGTTATATTTCTGATATTCTCACAGAAGATGTGTTCTATCTGAATGAAAAAGGTCTGGTGGTAATCTGCAATCCTTATCTGGTCACCACCCATGCCGGAGGCACCATAGAGATCCAGGTGCCTTACAAAGAACTGGAAGAAGTGATGAATGAACTGTATATCCTGAAATGATGATACAGCAGATTGCCCGGCGCTGGCCGGAGAACCATGCCAGGGAGGCAGCCATTGAAAAAATCAGCTTTGACAACACTTTGCTATATTGAACAGGATGATTCTTATCTGATGCTCCACCGGGTGAAAAAACAGGTGGATGTGAACAAAGATAAATGGATTGGAATCGGCGGACATTTTGAAGAAGGAGAGAGCCCGGAGGATTGTCTTTTTCGGGAAGTAAAGGAAGAGACCGGTCTTACACTGACCGGCTTTTCTTTTCGGGGAATTGTAACTTTTTCGGCGGCAGGCTGGCCCACAGAGTATATGTGTCTTTATACAGCGGACGGTTTTGAGGGAACGCTGACTGACTGCAACGAAGGCACACTGGAATGGGTGCGGAAAAAAGATCTTATGTCCTTAAATCTGTGGGAGGGGGATAAAATATTTTTTCGGCTGCTGATGGAAAATATTCCCTTTTTTTCCCTGAAATTAAGTTATGAAGGAGATCGTCTCACAGAAGCGGTGCTGAACGGGAAATCCATGGAACTTCTGGAGCTGCGCCGGGAGGACGGAACCGGAACAGGGGTGGTGCGGGAGCGTTCTCTGGTTCATGAAAGGGGAGACCTGCACGGGACTTCTCATGTGTGGATTGTGCGCTCCACGAAGACAGGCAGCTTTCAGGTTCTGCTGCAGAAACGCAGCTTCGGAAAAGATTCCTATCCGGGCTGTTATGATATTTCATCTGCGGGCCACATACCTGCCGGAGGGGATTATCTGGATTCAGCCCTGCGGGAACTGGAGGAAGAACTGGGTATCCGGGCCTGTCCGGAGGATTTGCAGGAGCTTTTTCTTCACAGGGGTTATGCAGAATCAGAATTTCACGGAAAGCCGTTTAAAAATGCAGAGGTAACCATGGTGTATCTCTATAACCATCCGGTAAATCTGTCAGATTTGAAGCTCCAGAAAGAGGAAGTGGAAGAAGTATGCTGGATGGACTATGAAAAAATACTGGCGGAAGTGCGTGCAGAGACATTGAGGGGAAATCCTGAAAAATACTGTATTTTTCAGGATGAACTGGAAAAACTGGGGGCATATCTGGGAAAATGATAATTTCTGAAAGTATCTGCAGATATGCCCGTCTGCCGGCTGTTCACAGAAATTTTTCCGTTTCCTGTTTCCAGCAGTCCACCAGACGTTCCAGGCTCCAGGCTGCGTTGGCGGGGCTGGTGGAAGGAAGTTTGCGGATAGAGCACAGGGCTTCCTTATCCGGTGGGCCCACAGCGTATTTCGGAAGAAGCAGAGGCCGGGTATATTTCTGAAAAAGTTCACAGGCTTTTGCACCGTTTCCAAAGACAGCGGCGATGGGAGCACGCTCTAACAGTCCGGGAATATCGGCAGGAACCACATTGCGGATGCTGCTGTCAGAAGAGCCGATGATTTCGCAGCTCTGAATTACGTCCCACACAGCGATTCCATGGCGGAGCAGAAGCTGTTTTTTCTCCGAAATGGAAACGGGAACCGGCTCTTTGGTAATGGCAGCCAGAACTTTCCAGAAACGGTTCTGGGGATGGCCGTAGTAAAAGTGCTGTGCTCTGGATTTGACAGAGGGGAAGGTGCCCAGAATCAGGATTCTGGAATTACTGTCGTACACAGGTTCAAATTCGTGTGTGTGCTGTTGATAGTCTGCCATGAGAAACATCCTTTCCATATGAATTATAATTTCTTTAAAAACTTACTCGTGGTTTATTATAAAGAATTTTACAGAGAATTTCCATAAGAATTATAATGGAGGAAGAAGCGATGGAAGACGCATATGTATTGCAGCTGAAAGGCTCCAAATTTAAAGATTTGTATCTTTGCTATTGCGGAATGTCTGACTGCGAGCCGAATCACAGCTTTGGCCCGGCAGTCCGGCCCAATTATATTATCCACTATATTCTGTCAGGAAAAGGGATATATCAGGTGGGAGAACAGCGGTATGAGCTGAGGCAGGGACAGGGATTTCTGATTGAGCCGGAGGAAGTTACCTTTTATAAGGCGGACGGGAAAAATCCCTGGTCTTATCTCTGGATTGGATTTTCCGGAGAACAGGCTGATGAGTATCTGCTGGACCTGGGCCTGAACAGCAGTCAGCTGGTATTTCAGAGCGATCAGGGAAAAGATTTAAAACGGATTGTGGCAAAAATGTTGAGTTACCATTCCCCCTCTCAGACAGATCAGTATTATCTCCAGAGCCTGCTGTATGAATTTTTTGCGGTATTGACCAAAGACGCCAGGCTTGCAAACGTCACAAAGGAGACAAAGGAAAGTATTTATGTACAGAAATCCATCAATTTTATCCGAAATAATTATTCCTCAGGCATCGGGGTAAAAGACATTGCGGAGCACGTCTGTGTGAGCCGCAGTTATCTCTATAAGCTGTTTGAGGAGACATTGCAGATGTCCCCCAAAGATTTTCTGACTCAGTTTCAGATTTCCAGATCCAAAGAACTTCTTACGGTGACGGATCTGTCCATTGAAGGGGTTGCCATGTCCTGCGGGTATGGCAATGCACTGGTATATTCCAAAACATTTAAAAAAATTATGGGCATGCCGCCCAGCATGTACCGTAAGACACACCGGCAGGAGGTACGGGAGCATCTGGAGTCTCAGGAACAGGAACTGGAGAAGCTACTGGAAACATTTTGACTGATTTTTAAAACAAAACTTTCTAACGAATCAGGAAAAATTATACTATAATAAAATCATCTTAAGAAGATGATGTGCACAGCATTTTCAAAGGGAAGTTCATTAAAATTACATTGGAGGTAAATTATGAATATGCAGAATGAAAATGTTGGAAAGACACAGTATAAACATGTGTCTGCAAGAGAAAAGTATTGTTTTGGAATCGGTGCAATTGGTAAAGATGCTATCTGTAATCTGGTTGGAGCGTTCCTGATGCTGTATTTTACAGATACGTTGTATCTGGCCCCGGCTTTTGTAGGCGTACTGTTTTTCGTGGCAAGAATCTGGGATGCGGTAAATGACCCGGTAATGGGCATGATTGTGGATAATACCCGTACAAAATACGGAAAATTCCGTATCTGGCTGGTAATCGGAACATTGATTAACTCTGTTGTATTTGTACTTCTGTTCTACAGTTTTAACTTAAAGGGAACTGCATTGTATGTATATGTTTCCGTTATGTATATTTTATATGGTATGACGTATACCATCATGGACGTGCCTTACTGGTCCTGGCTTCCGAACCTGACCAACGACCCTCGTGAACGTGAAAAGATTTCCGTTATCCCAAGATTTTTTGCAAGCCTTGCAGGATTTTCCGTGGCAACATTTGGACTGTATATTATCTTTGGCCTGAATGAGATGGCCGGAGAGACCAACAAATATGCGGAGACAGGTTATACTCTGTTTGCAATCATCATCGCAGTTATTTTTATCATCGCTATCGGAATTACCGTATTTAATGTAAAAGAAGAATCCACACTGAATGCAAAGGTTCAGAAAACCAACTTAAAACAGGCGCTTACCGTAATTGTAAAAAATGACCAGCTTGTGGCATTTATCGGACTTCTGCTTACCTTTAACCTCTGTACACAGATTGCAAAGAGCTTTGCAGTTTACTATTTCAAAAATGTATGCGGAAACGAGTATCTCTACTCTATCTTCGGAATGGCAATTATCGCGGAAATGCTGGGACTGGTCTGCTTCCCTAAAATTGCCGCAAAAATGGGAAGGGAAAAAGTATATGCCTGTGCCTGCGTTATGCCCATTGTGGGACTGATTCTTCTTGGAGCTTCCGGTTACATTGCGCCCACCAATGCGGTGCTGGTAGTAATCTGCTGCGCAATTCTGTTTTTCGGTTCCGGTCTGTCACTGGGGGTAACTACCTGCTGTATGGCGGATGTTATCGACTATGGCGAAGTGAAATTCGGTGTCCGGAATGAGAGCGTAACCTGTTCTGCTCAGACATTCCTGATGAAAGCAGCAATGGCTGCAGCCGGAGGCCTGACAGGTGTGGGACTTGAAATCGTAGGATATGAGGCAAAGGCAGAAGTACAGTCAGCAGGAACCATTTTTGGTATCCGTATTCTGATGATTGTGATTCCCATTATCCTGGCAGCCCTGAGTTATTTCATCTATAAAAAATTCTATACGCTGAAAGGTGACAAAATGGAAGAGGTGGCTCAGAAACTGCAGGAAATGCACAAGAATGATTAAGGGCAGACGATCTGCCGGTATAATCGGGAGGTAAACAATGAGCATTATTTATCATAAAGAAACAAAAGTATTTCATTTACATAATGATGCAGTCAGTTATATTATGATGGTTCTGCCAAACGGGCAGATGGGACATCTCTATTATGGAAAGAAAATTCATGACAGGGAAGATTTCGGGGATTTGCTGGAAACAGCACCCCGCCCCATGTCTTCCTGTACCTTTGAAGGGAATAAGGCATTTTCTTTGGAGCATATCAAACAGGAACTGCCTGTTTATGGAACCGGGGATTACAGAAGCCCGGCAGTGGAAGTGATACAGGAAAACGGCAGCAGGATTTCAGATTTCCAGTATCATTCTCATCATGTGGAAGCAGGAAAACCGGAGCTTTCGGGACTTCCTGCCACCTATGTGGAAGATTCCGGGGAGGCGGAAACCCTTGTGCTGAATCTGTATGATTCTGTGACAGGAATCTGGGCAGAGGTATTTTATACCATCTTTTCTCAGAGGCCGGTACTGACCAGAAGCGTCCGTTATATCAACAACGGAAACAGGCCTGTACAGCTTGGCCGTGCCATGAGTCTGTGTCTGGATCTTCCGGACTGTGCGTATGACTGGGTGCAGTTTTCCGGCGCATGGGCGAGAGAGCGCCATGTGAAAACACGCCGCCTTACCATGGGAGTACAGTCTGTGGGCAGTATGCGGGGCAATTCCTCCCATGAACACAATCCGTTTCTGATTTTAAAGCGTCCGGATACAGGAGAACAGCAGGGAGAGGCCCTGGGATTCAGTTTTGTATACAGCGGCAATTTCCTGATGCAGGCAGAAGTGGACGCCCATGACAATACCAGAGTGCTGGTGGGCATTCATCCGGATACCTTTGCATGGCATCTGGAGCCGGAAGAAAGTTTTCAGACGCCGGAGGCAGTGATGGTATATACGGATTCCGGTTTGAACCATATGAGTCAGACGTTCCACCAGCTGTTTCAGAAGCGGCTGGCGAGAGGTTACTGGCGTGACCGGGTACGTCCCATTTTAATTAACAACTGGGAAGCTACTTATTTTGATTTTACTGAGGATAAGCTGATACATATTGCAAAAAAGGCAAAAGAGTGCGGTGTGGAGCTGTTTGTACTGGATGACGGATGGTTCGGCGCCAGAAGCAATGATTTTGCAGGCCTTGGAGACTGGGTGGTGAATACGGACCGGCTGGCCAACGGAATTACCGGGCTGGCAGAACGGATGGAGCAGACGGGGATGAAATTCGGTCTGTGGTTTGAGCCGGAGATGGTAAATAAAGACTCCGATTTGTACCGCAGCCATCCGGACTGGATTTTACAGGTTCCCGGCAGAGCCAATACCCATGGCAGGAATCAGTATGTGCTGGATTTCTCCAGAAAAGAAGTGGTGGACTGCATTTTTGAAATGATGGCAAAAATCCTTCGGGAAGCCAAAGTATCCTACATCAAATGGGATATGAACCGGAGTATCACAGAGTGTTTCAGCCCGGCTTACGGCCCAAAGCGGCAGGGAGAAATTTTCCATCGTTATATTCTGGGCGTATATGATTTGTATGACCGCCTGACCAGGGAATTTCCCAGGGTACTGTTTGAATCCTGTGCCAGCGGCGGCGGCCGGTTTGATCCTGGAATCCTCTATTACGCGCCGCAGGGATGGGCCAGCGACAATTCCGATGCAGTGGAGCGCATGAAAATTCAGTATGGTACCTCCATGTGCTATCCGGTCAGCAGTATGGGAAGTCATGTGTCTGTGATTCCCAATCATCAGATGTTCCGCAATACGCCTCTGCATACCAGAGCAAACGTGGCATACTTCGGAACGTTTGGATATGAGCTGGATTTGAATAAACTGACAGAAGAAGAAATTGAAGAAGTAAAAGAACAGATTGCCTTTATGAAAGAATACCGTGACCTGCTGCAGTTCGGTACGTTCTATCGGCTGAAAAGCCCTTTTGAAGGAAATGAAATGGCCTGGATGGCAGTCAGTGAGGACAGGAAAACAGCAGTAGTGGGCTGGTACCGGATTCTGAATGTGGTAAATGACCGTTTTACCCGTGTGAAACTGCAGGGGTTGGATGAGAATTTCTGTTATGAAAACAGCCGGGATGGTTCCAGAGTTTACGGGGATGAGCTGATGAATCTGGGGCTGAATACTTCAGACGCAACAGCAGGCCAGACACCGGACGACCAGGTACCATGTACTGATTTTGAATCACGGATTTATATTCTGAAAGCAGTGGAACGGGTGGAAGCATGAGTGGAAAAGTAAAAAGATTTTGTTATATGGTGTCTGGAATTCTGTTAATCGGTATTTGCGTGGCAGCTTACCGGATGTCCGGATTCGGAGTGGATCCCTTTACCTGTATGAACCTTGGCATTAGCAAATTTATCCATATGCAGTTTGGAAACTGGCAGCTGATCGTGAATGTGGTTTTGCTGGTTCTGGTGTTTTTTACCGTTCGTCACTGTATCGGACTGGGAACGGTGGTGAATATGGTCTGCGTGGGTTACATTGCGGATTTCCTCTGCTGGGTGATGGAAGATGTTGTTCACCTGGAAATGAACTGGGGACTTAAGATTCTGATGCTTGCCATCGGTTTGCTGTTCGCTTCTTCGGGAGCGGCCATGTATATGGTGGCTGACATGGGAATTGCCCCCTATGACAGTGTGGCCTTTATCATTGAGAAATTTACCGGCGGGAAGATCCCCTTTAAGTATGGGAGAATCTGTTCCGACGTGGTGGTAATGCTGATAGGCGTGGGATTCTGCGCAGCCTCCGGCAACTCCATCTGGATGGTGGTGGGGCTGGGCACCCTGCTGAATTCCATGTTTAACGGACCATTGATACAGTTTTTCCGGGGAAAATTTGAAAAGATGCTTCCAAAGGAAAATTAATATGAGATAAGATACAGGAGGCTGTTTTGCGACAGCCTCCTGTTACAGATTCATCCGGATCATATTGAAATTCCTCTGAAAACAAGTAACTTGCAAATACCGCCGAATCCCTTTATAATTTAATCTGATAAAAGAAGGGAGAACATTTTAAATGACAGGGAACAGAGGAAAACGCCTGAACCGGTATGTGGAGGATTATGTGGTATTTGACCTGGAAACCACAGGAGTCCGGCCGAAACTGGACAGGATTATAGAAATATCGGCGCTGAAAGTCCGGGGACACCAGGTAACGGACCAGTACACAACACTGGTGAATCCGGAAATGAGGATTCCCAGGTCTGCCACAGCAGTCAACGGGATTACCGATGAAATGGTGAAAGATGCGCCGGAAATGGAAGAGGCAGTCCGGGGCTTTCTGAATTTTGTGGAAAATGATATCCTGGTGGGTCATAATATACATACCTTTGATATGAATTTCATCTGTGATGCGGCAATGGAAACTTCCGGGGCAGATATTGGAAACGATTATATTGATACTCTGTATCTGGCAAGAAAATGCCTGCCACAGCTTTCCCATTACAGGCTGCTGGATGTATCGGAGTATTTCCGAATTGATACAGCCGGGGCTCACCGGGCATTAAACGACTGTATTATGAATCAGAAATGTTATGAGGAACTGGGAAAGATTCTGGTACAGCTTCAGCAGAACCAGCCGGAGATTCTCTGTCCCAGATGCGGAGGAGAAATGATAAAACGCAGGGGAAAATACGGGGAATTTTACGGTTGCAGCAACTATCCCGGCTGTCGGGGAACCAGAAAAATCTGGGAAAATCCCGGTTGTCGGGGAACCGGAAAAATCTGAGAAAATCCCGGTTGTCGGGGAATCGGAGTATGCCGGGACGGTATGTATGGGAGGAAGTTATGTTTGGACGAAAACGGAAAAGCCATGTGACGGTACAGCCATATAACCCGAAGACGCAGATACCGGTGATTCGGGCCAGTATCTGTACGGGAGAGCAGGTGGCGGGATTTAAAGACAGAGAAACGGGAAAGTTTACAGAAGCCATGCTGATTCGCGGAGAACAGGATCTGGGGGAATTCTGTACCCGATATGAAGTGAAACAGGAAGATATTAAGAAAGAGTGGTAAAAGTATGAAATCATTAGTGATAGCGGAAAAGCCCAGTGTGGGCCGGGACATAGCCAGAGTTCTGGGCTGCGCAAAGGGAGGCAGCGGGTTTCTGGAGGGAAAAGATTATGTGGTAACCTGGGCTTTGGGTCATCTGGTGGAGCTTTCAGACCCGGAAAGTTACGGGGAACAGTGGAAAGCCTGGAAGATGGAGACACTGCCCATGCTGCCGGAAAAACTGGAAATTCAGGTGATTAAGAAAACCGGAAAACAGTATCAGACAGTGAAAACCCAGATGTACCGGAAAGACGTGGGAGAAATTATTATTGCCACAGACGCGGGAAGAGAAGGGGAGCTGGTGGCCCGCTGGATTATTCAGAAAGCCGGAGTGAAAAAACCCATGAAGCGGCTGTGGATTTCCTCTGTGACCGATAAGGCTATCCGTCAGGGATTTGCAAATCTGAGAGATGCCAGGGATTACCGGAACCTGTACGAAGCGGCAGTGGCAAGAGCGGAAGCAGACTGGCTGGTGGGATTAAATGCCACCAGGGCACTGACAGTAAAACATAATGCGCAGCTTTCCTGCGGCAGAGTGCAGACGCCCACCCTTGCCATGATTGCAAAACGGGAATCACAGATTAAAAATTTTAAGCCCCGGTCTTATTATGGACTGAAAGTAAAGGGGAATGATGTAATCTGGAGCTGGAAGTCCAAAGACAACAGTGCTTCCACATTTTCCCAGGAAAAAATCAGGCAGATTTGTGAAAAAGTCACAAACAGTACCGGAACTGTGGAAGAAGTCAGACAGAAAAAGCAGAAATCCTTTGCACCTCAGCTTTACGATTTGACTTCTCTGCAGCAGGACGCCAACCGGATGTTTGGCTTTTCCCCAAAGCAGACACTGGATTACATGCAGCGTCTTTATGAGCGCCATAAGGTGGTGACTTACCCCAGAACCGACTCCAGGTACCTTACACAGGATATTGTGGAAACTCTGCCGGAGCGTGTCAGAGCCTGCCGGGGAGGGAATTATAATGGAGTGTGCGGCAAATTGCTGAAATCGCCCATACAGGGAAATAAATCCTTTGTGGATGACAGAAAAGTTTCTGACCATCATGCCATTATTCCCACGGAACAGGGAATCCGGCTGAGCGAGCTGGAATATGGAGAGCGGAAGATTTACGAACTGGTGGTTTCACGTTTTCTTGCTGTTCTGCTTCCGCCCTGTGAATATATAGAGACCGAGGTGACGGTGGTTTGCGAAGGAGAGCGGTTTGCGGTAAAAGGAAAGATTATGGAACAGCCCGGATGGCAGGAAATCCGGCAAATCCAGGAAGAATCCGGAATTTTGTCTGAGGAGGACACAGAGGAAGAGTTTGAAACATCCGGCCAAATGGGAGAGACAGGGAGAAATCTTTCGGAACTTGTGAAAGGCCGGAAAATCCTGTTTCAGAAAGGAAACATAACGGAGGGAAAAACGAAGCCGCCCCTGCCTTTTACGGAGGCCACACTCCTTGCAGCCATGGAAAATCCGGCGAAATATATGGAAAGTTCTGACCAGGAACTGAAAAAAACGCTGGGAGAAACCGGAGGGCTGGGAACGGTTGCCACCCGTGCGGATATTATCGAAAAGCTGTTTAACAGTTTTATGATTGAGAAAAAAGAACAGTATATTCATCTGACATCCAAAGGCAGACAGGTACTGGAGCTGGCTCCTGAGGGGCTGACTTCTCCGGAACTTACTGCAAGGTGGGAGCTGCAGCTTGCAGATATTGCGAAGGGAAAGGCGAAAAAGAAAGATTTTGAGGCGGAAATCCGAACTTATACGGTTGATATTGTGAAAGACATTGCAGCTTCCTCCAAAACCTACCGCCATGATAACCTGACCGGAAAAAAGTGTCCTGACTGCGGAAAATTACTGTTGGAGGTCAATCACAAAAATGGCCGGATGCTGGTGTGCCAGGACCGGGAATGCGGATACCGGAAAACATTGTCCAGAGTTACCAATGCCCGCTGTCCTCAGTGCCATAAAAAAATGGAGCTGGTGGGAGAGGGAGAAAATCAGCGTTTTACCTGTGTATGCGGATACCGGGAAAAACTTTCTGCTTTTGAAAAACGCAGGAAAGACAGCGGCGGAGGCGTGTCAAAAAAAGATGTGTCCAAATATATGAATAAATTAAAGCAGGAAGCCAAAGAGCCGGTGAACAATGCCTTTGCAGATGCACTGGCAAAGCTGAAGCTCTGATAGCAGACATACCTGCAAAACGGATGAAATAAAAAAGCGGACAGGTCTGCTTCAACTCCCTGAATCCTTCACTCATGAGGGACTTGGACTGCTGCAAAACAGGAGATTTTGCAGCAGTCCTGAAATTTATGCTTCTGTGGGAACCTCCTGAGGCTGCTCCTGGCAGAGTTCAAATTTCTGTACCATTTTATTCAGTATTTCAGCCTGGGAAGCCAGTTCTTCTGAAGTTGCCGAGGTTTCCTGGGAGGCTGCGGAATTATCCTGAATTCCCTGAGCCATTTCTTCGATGCCCATACGGAGCTGTTCCATGTTTTCAGCCTGAACAGCGGCATTTTCAGCAGTTTGCTGTATCAGTGTATTTACCTGGGCTACCGCTGAGACAGATTCCTTCAGGGAGTCCATAACACTGCCGGCAATGGTATTTCCTCTGTTGATTTCTTCCATGGAGATTTCAATCAGTTCCTTTGTGGTATTTGCAGCTTCGGAGCTTTCCAGAGCCAGTTTGCCGATTTCGTCGGCAACTACTGCAAATCCTTTTCCTGCTTCGCCGGCGCGGGCGGCCTCAATAGAGGCGTTCAGGGAGAGGAGATTGGTCTGAGAAGCAATATCTTCGATGGTCTGGATAATGCCCACAACCTGCTGGGAAGTCTCTCTGATTTTTTCCATGGCGTCTGTCATCCGTGTCATTTGTTTCTGGTTCCGGGCTATGATTTCAGTGACCTGTGAAGTTGCTTTGGCTGAATTTTCAGCCTCTCTGCGGCTGTTTTCCACCTGTTCGGCCACAGTGGCAGTGGTGGCAGTGAGCTGCTCAATGGCTGCGGCCTGTTCTTCGGCCCCTTCCGCCAGAACCTGAGAGGCGGAGGCCAGTTCCATGGCTCCCACAGATACATGTTCTGAGCTTTCTGAGATTCCTGCCATAACCTGATTCATGGAATCGGAGATATTGAGCAAAGCAGTCTTGATTTTCTGAAATTCACCCACATAGTCATTTTTCAGATTGATGCTCAGTTTTCCATCGGCTACCTGAGCCAGTACGTCTGCTGTTTCATCAATGTATTCTATGTACTCTTTCAGTCTGCTGACAGTTTTCTGAATGGATTCACCCAGTTCACCGATTTCATCTTCACTTGTAATCAGAAGATCCACGTTCAGATCCCCGGCAGCAAGCTGCTGGGCGGTATGATTCAGTTCCAGAATCGGTTTTGTCAGACTGGCGGAACTTTTCCGGATCCTGAATGCTATCAGCATAATGCCTGCGGCAAAGATAACGATCAGGGCAAGAACCATCGCAATCAGCGTGGCATAATATTCTGACATGGGCAGGCTGCTGAGAACAATATAACCGGTATCTCCGGCATGCTGCAGAGAACCGTATTTTGTGACGCCGTCTGCCCTGTATTTCAGAAACTCATTTTTTTGAGAGGCCATGGCATTTATTACATTCTGGGACGTGTTTATATCTTTTACATTTTTCTGGATAACATCCTTTTTGGGATGATACAGGAACATACCATTTTCCGACAGCAGCAGAACATAGCCTTTTCGGCCGATTTTGTACTGACTCATAACTTCTGTCATGTGATCCATGGCAATATCCATACCCACTGCGCCGATAACTTCTCCGGTAGCGTCGTCGTAAACCGGGGCGGCAGCGCTTAAAACCATTTTTCCGTTGGTGGAATCCACATAGGGTTCGGTGAGAATGGTCTGTCTGTTTTCAATACAGCTGTACCATCCGCGTCCTGTGATATCCCATTCTCCATCATTTGTAAGTCCGTCAGACTGGAGAAATGAGCTTGCATCCAGATCAGAAATCCATACGGCCATAACATTTTCCGTATCTGTTTCTGCAATGTGTGAGAGATTGTCCAGAACCGTTTCCAGTTTTTCTGCCTGTCGGATGTTGTCTCCGGCTTTTATTTCTGTCATAATATGCTTTATTTCAGGGTTGACAGCAAGCTGTTCCACGCTTTTGGTATACTGTTTCAGAAATCCGGTCAGCTGATTTGCCGCTGCATTGGATTCCTCTGTCAGTTCCGTTTTTTTGGACGTAATACTCAGCCAGCCCACCATACAGATGGACACAGCTGCTATCAGAAGAAGCACCAGGATAACGCTGCCGCCAATCTGACGAAGTATTTCGTCTGCAATTTTTTTTCTGGAATTTGTTCCATTTGTCTTTTGCTTCATAAATGACCTCTTTTCTGATATTTCATAAATGTCTCCCAATATTACTCATTTTCATTATAGCCCTTTTTTTCAGCCAGCACAATAAGAAGTTTGTACTGTTCGGGCAGGAAAGAGGCCGAATCGGAGATTCAAAGATATGGCAGCAGTGAGTTTTTTGTTATAATGTTTTCAGTTTCTGCGCAGATTCTCAGGGATCACTGATGCTGATGGGTTCATGGACATTCTCTGAAATTTTCCATAAAAGGTAATTTTGTGAAACGCCCACTGGCAATAAAAGTGAAATATTTGTGATTCTGCAGGGAATTTCACAGCATGCGCAACATGCGGTGTTGCACGGGTGCGCAGGAATTGCCTGTGTAAAACAATATTCTGAGATATGTTGAGGATAAAAGGAATGGTAAGGAATGCCAATCGTGGAAACAGGTGTAAAAATTGTTCAGGCAAGACGGGAATTGGGTCTTACTAAGGCGGAACTGGCAGGTAAAATGTCTGTAACAAGGCAGATGGTATCCGGAAAACTATTTGAAAACTGTAACAGAGTATAAAAGCCTTGATTAAGCACTTCACATAGTAGAGTATGAACAATTTGTAACAACCTGCGCAAACATATTGACAATATAGGTAATCCGGAGTATAATAACACCAAATTTGATACTTCAAACCGTTGAAGCGGAGATAACGGCAATGATGCCTTTACAGAGAACCTGTGGTGCTGAGAGTCAGGTAAGAAACAAGTTGTCAAATGGACCGCTGAGGGCGCAGTCAAATGTGATTCTCACAAAGTATTCTGCGACGTTGCAGGCAGACGTCATTTGCCGGGGATATGTTGGTATCCTGCTAAGTGCATAGGGTTGTTCCTATGAATCAAGGTGGCACCGCGGATAAGTATTTTTATTCGTCCTTGACAGAGTGTATATCTCTGTCAGGGACGTTTTTGTTTTACAAGACTCCTTAAGTTGAGATAGAAGCTCAAAGGAGTCTTTTCTTTGTCTCAGGAGGTTGCGATATGCTGTATACAAAACGTTGGCGGCGCGCTGTGCGCCGAATATTGAAATTGAATCATCCTGATAAATAACCAACTTTACCATACCTGTTTGGAGGAACTGATTATGAAAATTCAGCCAACTTTTGTTAAAGTCAAAGAAATCGCAGCAACCGGCCATTATAACGTATTGCCGGTCAGCTTTGAAATCCTTTCCGACTTCACAACACCTGTTGAAACGATGAAGATTCTGAAAAATGTATCCACTCATTGCTATATGCTGGAATCTGCTCATGCAAATGAAACCTGGGGACGTTACACTTTCCTTGGATTTGACCCGAAAATGGAGATCACCTGCATTGATGGCGAGATGAAGAATGGCAATCTCAAGGTTAAGACAGATAACCCATTCGACTATCTCCGTCAGATTCTTGCCGATTATAAAAGTCCCCGTTTCGATTATCTCCCTTCCTTTACAGGCGGTCTTGTGGGATACTTCTCCTATGATTATCTCACCTACAGCGAACCGACCGTCAAATGTGATGTAGAAGATACCGAGGCATTTAAGGATGTTGACCTGATGCTCTTTGATAAAGTTATCGCATTCGATCATCTCCGACAGAAAATTATTCTCATTGTAAATATGTCGCTGGATGATCCGGAAACTGGTTACAACAAAGCAGTCATGGAGCTCCGTCAGCTCGCAGAGCTTTTGAGACACGGCGAAAAGAAGAATGAACCGGGCGGTAAGCTGCTTGGAGAAGTTACGCCGTTGTTTGACAAAGAGCAATTCTGCGGCATGGTAGAAAAAGCAAAGCATTATATCCGTGAGGGGGATATTTTCCAGATTGTGCTTTCCAACCGCCTGTGTGCGCCTTTTGAGGGAAGTCTCCTGAATACCTTCCGTGTGCTTCGCACAATCAATCCATCACCGTATATGTTTTATTTTTCAGGAACAGACGTAGAGGTTGCGGGGGCCTCTCCCGAAACGCTGGTAAAGCTGGAAAATGGTGTGCTGCACACTTTCCCACTTGCCGGAACAAAACCGAGAGGCAAAACTGAGGAAGAAGACAAGGCTCTCGAAGCCGAGCTGCTTGCTGATGAAAAAGAACTTGCCGAACACAATATGCTGGTCGATTTAGGACGAAATGATCTCGGGAAAATAAGCAGGTTTGGTACTGTACAGATCGAAAAGCTCCATTCCATTGAACGCTTCTCCCATGTTATGCACATCGGCTCTACGGTGCGTGGTGAGATCAGAGAAAATCACGATGCGCTGGATGCCATTGAAGCGGTATTACCTGCTGGGACGCTTTCCGGTGCGCCGAAAATCAGAGCCTGCCAGTTAATTGGAGAACTTGAAAACAACAAGCGTGGCATTTATGGCGGTGCAATTGGCTACATCGACTTCACAGGGAATATGGATACCTGTATTGCCATCCGCATAGCCTGTAAGAAGAACGGTAAGGTATTCGTGAGAAGCGGAGCTGGAATTGTGGCGGATTCTGTCCCAGAAAAGGAATTTGAAGAATGTCTGAACAAAGCCAAATCTTCACTTAAAGCATTAGAACTTGCACAGGAGGTAGAATTATGATTCTTCTGATAGATAACTACGACAGCTTTTCCTATAATCTTTATCAGCTCACAGGCGAGATTGAGCCGGATATCAGGATTATCCGAAACGATGAAATGAAGGTAGACGAAATCAAAAACTTGAATCCTGACCGTATTATTCTTTCTCCCGGTCCAGGCAGACCGGAGGATGCAGGTGTCATCATAGATATTGTAAAAACAATCCACGATATTCCGATACTTGGTGTTTGTCTTGGTCATCAGGCAATGTGCGCTGCTTTCGGTGCAACCGTTACCTACGCAAAGGAACTAATGCATGGTAAACAGTCGGATGTGAAATTTGACACAAGTTGCCCATTATTCAAAGATTGTCCCGACGTTGCGCCTGTGGCACGGTATCATTCCCTTGCAGCAGACGCCGACACTATTCCCGAAGAACTAAAAATAACAGCATTTACCACAGACAGCGAGGTAATGGCGGTACAGCACAAAGAGCATCCCATTTACGGCGTACAATTCCATCCTGAATCTGTTATGACACCGGACGGTAAGCAGATGCTTAAAAATTTTATAAAGGAGATATGAGTCTTGATTAAAGAATCCATCGTAAAAATTGTAAATAAAGAAGACCTCACTTATGATGAGGCATATACCGTCATGAATGAAATCATGAGCGGTGAAACAACAGCAACACAGAATGCAGCTTTTCTTGCAGCTCTGTCCACCAAAAGTGCCAGAGCTGAGACTACGGCTGAGATTGCAGGCTGCGCAGCTGCTATGAGAGCGCACGCAACAAAGGTTGAGACCGGTATGGAACTTTTTGAAATTGTTGGAACAGGCGGTGATAATGCCCACAGTTTCAATATTTCCACCACTTCCGCTCTGGTTGCAGCTGCAAGCGGTATGAAAGTTGCAAAACACGGTAACAGAGCCGCATCCTCCCAGTGTGGAACGGCAGATTGTCTGGAAGCTCTTGGTGTAAACATCCAGCAGAGTCCGGCAAGATGTATTGAACTACTGAATGAGGTCGGTATGTGCTTCTTCTTTGCACAGAAATATCACACCTCTATGAAATACGTTGGTGCTATCCGTAAGGAACTTGGTTTCCGTACCGTGTTCAATATTCTCGGTCCTCTTACGAATCCAGGCACACCATCCATGCAGCTTCTCGGTGTGTATGATGATTATCTTGTTGAACCGCTGGCGCAGGTTCTGATAAATCTCGGCATCAAACGTGGCATGGTTGTGTACGGTCAGGATAAGCTGGATGAGATCTCCATGAGTGCACCGACTACGATCTGCGAGATTCGTGACGGTTGGTTCAAATCCTCGGTGGTCACACCGGAAGACTTCAGTTTTGAACGCTGCACAAAAGAAGACCTGAAGGGCGGCACACCCGAAGAAAATGCTAAAATCACGTTTGCTATCTTAAATGGTGAAAAAGGCCATAAGAGAAATGCTGTTCTTATGAACGCAGGTGCAGCACTTTATATCGGCGGTAAGGCTGACAGTATGAAAGAAGGTATCGCACTTGCCGCAGAGATCATTGATTCAGGCAAGGCACTTGAAACATTGAAGAAACTTATCGAAGTTAGCAATCGTCCGGAGGTAGAGGTATGACAATTCTCGGTCAGCTTGCCGATCACGCATGTGAACGTACCGAGCAGGCAAAAAAGATAATACCGATCGAGGAAATCAGGCGGCAAGCCTTATCCCTCCCTAAAAGCTCCTTTGCTTTTGAAAATGCACTGAGGAAAGCAGGTATCTCCTTTATCTGTGAGTGCAAAAAGGCATCTCCGTCAAAAGGACTGATAGCTCCCGATTTTCCGTATCTGCAAATTGCAAAGGAGTACGAAGCGGCAGGAGCAGACTGTATTTCTGTGCTGACAGAACCGAAATGGTTTCTGGGAAGTAACAAATATCTGAAAGCAATCGCCTCCATGGTTTCTGTACCCTGTCTGCGGAAAGACTTCACAGTAGATGAATATATGATCTATGAGGCAAAGGTTCTGGGCGCATCGGCGGTGTTGCTGCTCTGTTCCATTTTAAGTGAGGAACAAATCAAATCATATATCAGCATTTGTGATGAACTCGGATTATCTGCATTGGTTGAAGCGCATGATGAAAACGAAGTGCAAACTGCACTTAATGCAGGAGCACGTATCATCGGTGTCAACAATCGTAATCTCAAAGATTTTTCAGTAGATACGGATAATAGCCGCAGACTCAGAGAGCTGATCCCACGTGAAGTGCTGTTTGTTTCCGAAAGCGGTGTCAGCAGTGCCGAGGACGTGGCAAAGCTCCGTGAAATCGGTGCGGATGCTGCTTTGATTGGCGAAACCCTTATGCGAGCACCCGACAAAAAAGCCAAACTCGATGAACTGCGAGGTACGATATGACGAAGATTAAACTTTGCGGACTTTCCCGACTTTGTGATATGGAAACTGCAAACGAACTAAAGCCGGATTATATCGGATTCGTCTTTGTATCGAAAAGCAAGCGTTATGTAACATACGAAAAAGCGTCGGAGCTGAAAAGCCGGCTTTCGCCCGAAATTCAGGCAGTCGGTGTGTTTGTCAATAAACATCCGCAAGATGTCGCTAAGCTAATGCAGAACGACATTATCGACATAGCGCAGCTTCACGGTGATGAGGATGAAGATTATATTACACAGCTGCGACTGCTCACAGATAAGCCGATTATCAAGGCTTTTCGCATTAAAACTGCGAATGACATAAAAACTGCGAAACAAAGTACGGCGGATTATATACTGCTTGATTCTGGTGCAGGTACGGGTACGGCATTTGATTGGGATCTTATAAAAAGTATCAGAAGACCGTATTTTCTCGCTGGGGGTCTTGACGTTGACAACGTGATGGGTGCGGTCAAAGAACTTCATCCATTTGCAGTCGATGTCAGCTCGGGAATTGAAGCCAATGGGGTAAAAGATAAAACAAAAATAGCGGCGTTTGTTGCCGCTGTAAGAAAGGAAGACAGATTATGACAAATCCAAACGGACGCTTCGGTGTTCATGGCGGTCAGTACATTCCCGAAACGCTGATGAATGCGGTCATCGAACTGGAAGAAGCGTATAATCACTATAAAAACGATTCCGAATTTAACAGAGAACTTACTGATCTGTTCAATGAATATGCAGGCAGACCGTCAGGGCTGTACTTTGCCGAAAAGATGACAAAGGATCTTGGCGGTGCGAAAATTTATCTTAAACGTGAAGACTTAAACCACACCGGTGCACATAAAATCAACAATGTACTTGGTCAGGCGCTTCTTGCAAAGAAGATGGGCAAAACTCGATTGATAGCTGAAACAGGAGCCGGACAGCATGGTGTCGCCACGGCAACTGCCGCCGCACTGATGGGAATGGAATGCGTGGTCTTTATGGGCGAAGAAGATACCATTCGTCAGGCACTTAACGTGTATCGCATGAGATTGCTTGGTGCTGAGGTTATTCCCGTCAAAGCAGGCACAGCTACCCTTAAAGATGCCGTATCCGAGGCTATGCGTGAATGGACTTCTCGTATCAGCGATACTCACTACTGTCTCGGTTCTGTTATGGGCCCGCATCCGTTCCCGACCATTGTTCGTGATTTTCAGGCAGTTATTTCTAAAGAGACCAGGGAGCAGATTCAGGAGAAAGAAGGCAGACTGCCTGATGTAGTTATCGCCTGTGTAGGCGGCGGGTCTAATGCTATTGGCAGCTTCTGCAATTTCATAGAGGATGAATGTGTACGTCTGATCGGCTGCGAAGCGGCAGGGAGAGGTGTTGACACCTTTGAAACAGCTGCAACCATTGCCACTGGAAGAATTGGTATTTTCCACGGAATGAAGTCGTATTTTTGTCAGGATGAGTACGGTCAGATCGCTCCGGTTTACTCCATTTCCGCAGGACTCGACTACCCCGGTGTTGGTCCTGAGCACGCTCATCTTCACGATATAGGCAGAGCGGAATATGTACCTGTCACGGATGACGAAGCAGTAAACGCTTTTGAATATCTGGCAAAGACCGAGGGTATCATCCCAGCCATCGAATCGGCTCACGCTGTTGCACACGCAATGAAGATTGCGCCGACAATGGATAAAGACAAAATCATTGCAGTCACCATATCTGGCAGAGGCGACAAGGACTGTGCAGCCATTGCCCGCTACAGAGGGGAGGATATTCATGAGTAATATCAGGAAAGCATTTGAAAACGGAAAGGCTTTCATCGCCTTTATCACTTGCGGGGATCCTGATCTGGAAACTACAGCCGCCGCTATTCGTGCCGCCGTAGAAAACGGTGCAGACCTCATCGAGCTTGGTATCCCATTCTCCGATCCTACCGCAGAAGGTCCTGTTATTCAGGGAGCAAACATCAGGGCGCTGAACGGAGGTGTTACGACAGATAAAATATTTGTCTTTGTCAAAGAACTTCGCCGTAATGTAAAAGTGCCGATGGTTTTTATGACCTATGCTAATGTGGTGTTCTCCTATGGTGCAGAAAAATTCATTTCGACTTGCCGAGATATTGAGATTGACGGACTTATCCTGCCCGATCTGCCGTTTGAGGAAAAAGAAGAATTTATATCGCTGTGTCACAAGTATGGTGTTGATTTAGTGTCACTGATTGCCCCCACATCTGAAAACCGCATTGCTATGATTGCAAAGGAAGCTGAAGGTTTCTTATATATCGTTTCCAGTCTTGGTGTAACGGGTACAAGAAGCGAAATTAAGACTGACCTTACTTCTGTTGTAAAGGCAGTAAGAGAAAATACTGATGTACCCTGTGCGATTGGATTTGGTATTTCTACGCCGGAGCAAGCAGGGAGAATGGCAGGGATTTCTGACGGTGTAATCGTTGGTTCGGCTATTATAAAGTTATTTGAAAAGTATGGAAAGGACGCACCTGAACACATAGGAGAGTACGTGAAATCCATGAAAGATGCTATGAGATAAAACTGAGATTTATCTTATGGCATATAAGAAACCGCTGCAATTTTCATCCCTGTGCAGGATGGAAGTTACAGCGGTTTTGTAACAAGCCAAAACATCCCTGTATCCGTCAGTTTCGGAAGGACGAAATGCTCTGCTTCCGGGGGCTGACGGATTATTTGTATCTGCTGGCAGATTGGAAAGTGCGGTATGCTCCGAAAACACCTGACGATCGTTTTGTGTTGTACGAACTGATGAAAGACGGCAAGCTCACGTTCCTGCAGGACTACACCGCAAGAAAGAAAAAGGAGGATATGAGTTATGGGCGAAGAAAAGATGCAGACCTCTCCCCTTGGTAGTGTCCGGCGTGGTTTGGATTGTCAACATTTTTTTAGACAACTTTTCCAATATTTCCGAACCCATGATTCTGCATCGTTTTCTTCAAGTTTATATTTTCCAGCCACCTTTTTTATCGTTTCTGAAACAGGTAAACACATAAGCACGCATTACCTGTTCGTCGTCAAATAATGTCATCATCATGTCCACAACCTCCTTTTCCCTGCTCCCCGGATATTCTTTCAGAACATTCCTGTCTTTACAGATATTTATTGTATTAGTAACTGCTTCCCTGGTTCGTCCATATAATTTCACCTGTTCGTCATATACCTTTGTAAAAGTGACATACTGGCTGATAATATCATTGTCTTTCCCATCGTATATCATTTTTACTTTTACATCAACAGCACAGTCTTCTCCGTTGAAAAACTCTTCTGAGAGAGAGACATATTCCGGCCTGCTTACAGAGCAGATAGTAGTTGACAGAAAGTAACAGTAACTTTTATAATAATTATAAAAAACAGTAAAAATGGTTGAATATGCTGGTCCTGAATGATTCATTCAATATTTTTACATCTGCTCCGGGGAGAGTTATATGGCAGTTGGCACGGTAACAGGTAAACGGAATCATTTATACAGTGTAATGGCTGCGTGGATAATTTGGGATTGGATGGGTATCTTACAATTTCGGCCATGTGAGCAGGAGGGAACATTGAAATGAAAAGCATTCGAACCAAAATTACCACATGCCTTATTCTGACGGTTATCATCGGACTGGTTGCATCCGGGGCTTCAGGCATTTTGCTGAATTATAACAATACCATGTCCACAGTAGAACGGATGATGGGCCAGACAGCAGTTCTGGCAGCAGAACGTGTACAGCAGGAACTGGAAGTATATAAGAACGTTGTTATGGAAGTGGGATGTATTCCGCAGCTGTCCGATTCTGAAGTGTCGGTGGAAGATAAGCAGGTTATTATTGATGAACGTGTTTCCATGCATGATTTCCAGCGGGGAAATATTGTCGGTGCGGATGGTATCAGTATTTTTGACGGAAATGATTATTCAGACCGGGAATATGTACGTCAGGCCATGGAGGGAAATGTTTATGTATCGGAACCTCTGATCAGTAAGGTTACAGGAGAACTTTCCATTATGGTAGCGGCGCCTCTGTATTCTCAGGGAAATTATGGAAAGTCCGTTGCAGGTGTTGTATATTTTGTTCCGCGGGAAACCTTTTTGAACGATATTGTATCAGCCATTCAGGTTGGTGAAAACAGCAGAGCATATATGATTAATAAGTCAGGCGGTACGATTGCTGACGTCACCCTTGACACAATTACGGTTCAAAATATAGAAGAGGAAGCAAAAAGTGATCCTGCGCTTAAGGAACTGGCAGCAATCCACAGCGAGATGCGTCAGGGAAAAAACGGTTTTGGAAGTTATGTAAACGGAGAAGATAAAATGTTTGCAGCCTATGCTCCTGTACCAGGGACAGACGGCTGGAGTATTGCGGTGACCGCACCTCAGCTCAATTATCTGGCATCCACACGTGATGCAATGGTTATCAATATTGCAGTGATTGCAGCCTCCATATTGATTTCAGTCATCGTTGCTTTGATTCTGGCCACTAATATCGGCAGACCCATGAAGGCATGTGTGAAGCGGATGCAGCTGCTTGTGGAAGGAGATCTGGAGACACCCATGCCCAAAATTACCAGCAAGGATGAAACAGGTGTGCTTGTGAGAACCACCCAGTCTCTGGTGGAGGGACTGCGTATCGTTATCAATGATATCAGTTATCTGCTCAACGAGATGGCAAATCAGAATCTGGATGTTCATACGGAGCATGAGGAAGTATATGTGGGCAGTTTTCAGGATATACTGGTTTCCATGCGCAACATGAGGCTTGAACTGAGCGGCGCCATGCGTCAGGTCAACCATTCTGCGCAGGAAGTGGCGAATGCCAGCAGCCAGTTATCTTCAAGCGCCCAGACTCTTAGCCAGGGCACTGCGGAACAGGCCAGTTCCGTACAGGAACTGGCAGCCCGTATCAGTGTGATTTCCGAAGAAGTGAAAGATACGGCAGACGGAGCGCTGGATGTCAGAAGCCAGACTCATCAGACCGGTGAAGAAGTTTTTCTGTGTAACCAGAAGATGCAGACTCTGGTAGAGGCCATGGAAAAAATTCAGGCCAGTTCCGAAGAGATTGAAAAAATTCTGAAGACGATTGACGATATTGCATTCCAGACAAATATACTTGCTCTGAATGCGGCTGTAGAAGCAGCCAGGGCAGGAAGTGCCGGAAAAGGATTTGCTGTTGTTGCAGAGGAGGTACGCAATCTGGCGGGAAAATCTGCACAGGCAGCGAAAAATACATCGGAGCTTATTGGAAACTCCACGGACGCAGTACATATTGGTACGGGAATTGCCCAGAATACAGCAGATGTTCTGCTGGGCGTTGTGAACAGTATTCAGACTGTGGTGGAAGCCATTGATCATATTGCAGTAATTTCCGGCGAGCAGTCAGAATCCGTTGAGCGGGTTTCCGAAGGAATCAATCAGATTTCAGTTGTTGTACAGAGCAACAGCGCTACTGCTGAGGAAGGCGCGGCTGCAAGTGAACAGCTTTCCGCTGAGGCCGCCAGCCTGAAAGAACTGGTGGGCCAGTTTACGCTTTCTTCAGAATGATTATTTTCACAGATACGCCAGGAAAGCACAAATTGTAAATCCTCAGTCATAACCGCCCTTTTTCCCTCATACATTATAAAAAAACAGTGTATGAGGGAATTTCGTTGAAAGGATACATAGAAGAACGGGCGATTAATATTGCTAATTATATAATTGAGGAAAATGCCACTGTAAGGCAGACGGCCAAAAAATTTGGAATCAGCAAGAGTACGGTACATAAAGACGTAACGGAACGTCTTATGCAGATTAATCCCACCCTTGCAGCCCAGGCAAGGAAAGTGCTGGATGTGAACAAATCAGAACGTCATATTCGCGGCGGTCTGGCAACCAGAGAGAAATATCTGCATCAGAAAGGTGTTGTCTGAAAAAGTATTGGAAAGAAAGGGGCAGATGGAACATTATTCTGCGTAAACCTGTCCGCCTTAACAGCAGAACAGAAAATCTGTCCTTTTCTTTGAAATAATAAAATAAATCAATAAAACTGATTAAAATTATCACTATACAATTTTGGTAATCTGTGATAAGATAAAACCCGTGAAAAGCAGAGAAAGGGAAGAGTAGCTGCAGAGGAACTTACAGAGAGCCATTGGCGGTGGAAAATGGCAGGGATGATGCAGTGAACTGGCCCTGGAGCTTCCGGCTGAATATTCTCTTAAATTATCAGGCAGAAGAGAAACAGTAAGTCAGGACGGGTTCTCCCGTTACAGAGAAAGGCATGGAAGTGCCGATAAGTGCATGTGAATACATGAAGCCAGAGTGGTACCGCGCAGGATTTTATATCTTTCGTCTCTATTGTCCTCAGTTTGAGAATGATAGATATGGAAGATTTTTTTATCTAACAGGAAAATTCTGTCACGCTAATGTGTGAAAGAGTTTTCCTGTTAGATAAAAAAGCTTTTATCGCACTGCGGCGAGTCTGAAGTATGTCGCTAAAGCGACCCGCCGCAGGCGGAGAATCCTGCAAAGCAGGATTTTTTTTATTCTGCAGGAAAGATCTTGCCATACTGGAATATGAAAGATATTTTCCAGCAGAATAAAAATTAAGATGCACAGCTCGCGGAAATGAAGATAATTGCTTCGCAATCCGCTCGCGCGCAGCAAACCGTCCAGGTCCCTCATGAGTGAGGGATTCAGGAAGCTGAAGCGGACCTGTCCGATTTGTTCTTCTGCAGGAAAGACCTTGCCATACTGGAATATGAAAGATATTTTCCAGCAGAATAAAAATAACGGGAAATGTATTCAACAAAACATTGGAGGAATGAGAATGAAGAATTTTGAGAAATACGAAAGACAGTATTTTATGCCCCCGGAAGTCACTTATGACTGGGTGAAAAAAGAATATATTACCGCACCTCCCATATGGTGCAGCGTGGATTTGCGGGATGGAAACCAGGCGCTGATTGAGCCTATGAGCCTTGAAGAAAAACTGGAGTTTTTTCAGCTGCTGGTGGATGTGGGATTTAAAGAGATAGAGGTGGGATTTCCGGCTGCCTCTGAGACAGAATATAATTTCATGCGGGCGCTGATTGAGCGGAATATGATACCGGACGATGTGACGGTGCAGGTGCTGACCCAGGCCAGGGAACACATTATACGCAAAACATTTGAAGCGGTAAAAGGCGCTCCTCATGCTGTGGTACATCTTTATAACTCCACTTCCCTGGCTCAGCGGGAGCAGGTATTTAAAAAGAGCAAAAAAGAAATTCTGGATATTGCAGTCAGCGGAGCAGAACTGTTGAAAAAGCTGGCGGAAGAGACAGAAGGAAACTTCACCTTTGAATACAGTCCGGAAAGTTTTTCCGGAACAGAGATAGATTATGCCCTGGAGGTATGCAACGCAGTTCTTGAGGTGTGGCAGCCCACGCCGGAGAAAAAGGCTATCATCAACCTGCCCACTACAGTGGAAAATGCCATGCCTCATATTTTTGCAGGACAGGTGGAGTATATGAGCAGACATATGAAATTCCGGGAAAATGTGGTGCTTTCTCTCCACCCCCACAATGACAGAGGCGTGGGAATCTGCGATGCGGAATTCGGGATTCTGGCGGGAGCAGACCGAATTGAAGGAACCCTGTTTGGAAATGGGGAGCGTACCGGAAATGTGGATATTGTAACACTTGCCATGAATATGTTTTCTCATGGAGTAGATCCGAAGCTGGACTTTGGCAATATGTCCAAAATTGCAGAAACGTATGAGCGCTGTACCAGAATGCAGGTATCACCCAGACAGCCCTATGCCGGAGAACTGGTGTTTACTGCTTTTTCCGGTTCTCACCAGGATGCCATTGCCAAGGGAATGGCCTGCCGGGAGGAAAATCCAAGCGGAGCCTGGACGGTGCCTTACCTGCCCATTGACCCCAAAGATGTAGGGCGGACCTACGATTCCGATGTGATTCGTATCAACAGCCAGTCCGGAAAAGGCGGCGTGGCGTTTATCATGGACACGTATTTTGGGTTCAAGCTGCCTAAGGGTATGCATAGGGAATTTGCCGATGTCATTCAGGCTATTTCGGAGAAACAGGGAGAAGTATCACCGGATGAAATTATGAATGCATTCCGGGAGGAATATCTGGATAAGAAAGAACCTATCCATTTCCGCAGGCTCCGGGTGGATGATTTGAGCGAAGAAATAAAATCGGAATTTGATACAAAGGTATTTGTCACCTATACCGATCATGGCGTCCAAAAGAAGTTCGAAGCAGTAGGGAACGGCCCTATTGATGCAGTTCAAAGAGGGCTCAAGGAAGAACTCGGGGCGGCCATTAAGATACTGGATTATGAGGAACATGCCCTTCAGAGCGGTTCTAACTCCCAGGCAGCGGCCTACATTCATCTGCTGGATGCAGAGAACGGAAAAGTCACTTATGGTGTAGGGGTAAGTTCCAATATTACGAGGGCCAGCGTGCGTGCAATTTTTTCAGCAGTCAACAGACTGGGGCTGGGAGAAAAGAAAAAGTAATATTTTCTTAATATAATCGTATAAATTTTTACACAATTTACTAGTGACGGCCAATATCTTCTATGCTATAATGAAAGTCGTATGATTTTGGATAAATCACTATGGAAAGAAACTGAAAGTGAGGAAATAGGATGAAAAGATTACATGTTCTTTTTCTTGCAGCCCTGTCTTCATCTCTTTTGTTAGCTGGCTGCGGAAAAGATGCAGAGGAACAGCAGCCGGTTGTGGGCCCTATCGTTGAGGCCCAGCCCGAACTGGAAAAAGAGAACACGGAGTCGGCAGAGCAGGAAAAACCAGAGGAAGAGACAGAAACAGAAACTCCGCCCCAGGAGGGCATGGTAAGAAGCAGAATTACAAATGAGTGGGTAGATGAGGAAATTAATAATACCCGTCCTGTTGCAGTTATGATTCCCAATTCAAAGACAGCCAGCCATTACGGAATTTCCAATGTGTCAGTCCTTTATGAATGTAATGTGGAAGGCAGCATGACGAGACTGATGGGCGTTTTTGATGACTGGAGTAATATCAGTAAACTGGGAAATATCAGAAGCTGCCGTGACTATTACGTATACTGGGCTTTTGAATGGGATGCCCTTTATATCCATTTTGGAGGGCCCTTCTACATAGATGATATCATTGGGCGTAAGGATACACAGAATATTAACTGTATTGCGTATAGCAATGCAAGCTTCCGGGAGGCAGCCAAGAACTCTACAGACAATGCGTTTACCAGTACCGAGAAAATCAAGGACGCAGCAAGCCATTATAACTATCCTTTGACATACAGGGATGGATACGCTGATGAACAGCATTACCTGTTTGCATCCGAAAGTGAACCCAATACGCTGGAGCAGTATTCCGATGCCATCACCGCATCCAAGGTTGATATGTCCCCGGCTTATCCTGTGACCAACTGTTACTTTGTATACAACGAAAGCACAGGATTGTATGAAAGATTCCAGCATCTGTCCGGCGACAGCGACGGTCCTCACGTTGACCTAGCCAATAATGAACAGCTTGCTTTCAAAAATATTCTGATTCAGAATACTTATTATGAGGTAAGGGACCAGAAAGGCTATCTGGCATTCCAGTGCCATGATACCACCCGGGACGGCTGGTTTTTCACAAATGGCAAAGGTATCCATGTGACATGGGAAAAAACTTCTGACTACGGTGCTACCAGATATTATGACGACGACGGGAATGAAATTAAATTGAATACCGGAAAGACAATGGTCTGCATAGTTGAAGACGGCGATACTTTTAGCGTAGACGGAAAGACTATTGAAGCTAAATAAGTAACATAAATGCATTGAATGGGACTGCGAAAGCAGTCCTATTTGCTTACAAAAAGCTGGCAGGTGAAGCGTGGCGGCTTTCGTAAATATAAGGATGGCTGGCAAAGCCTTATATCAGTTATTGCTTAAAATGCATTTTAAGGTTACAATAATTTAAGAAAGACTTGTTCAAATTAATGGTATGTTCCGCTTAACAGGGGCATAGATGGGGGTCAAATGGATTTCTTAACAGAACTGCTGGACAACCAGATATTTATTTCTGCAATTTTAGGCTGGTTTGTTGCGCAAGTATTAAAAACACTGATTCATATGATTATCAACAAAAAATTTGTGGCAGAGAGAATGGTAGGAAGCGGCGGTATGCCCAGTTCTCATTCGTCCACGGTCTGTGCCCTTGCAACTGCTGCAGGAATGAAGTATGGCGGAGGAAGTTATGAATTTGCAATAGCCATTATGCTGGCAATTATCGTCATGTATGATGCTATGGGAGTCCGCAGGGAAACCGGTAAACAGGGCAGGGTTCTTAATGAAATGCTGGAAATATTCACCAATATGGGAAATCAGATAAGTGCGGAAGAAAAATTAAAAGAATTTGTGGGACATACTCCCTTACAGGTACTGATGGGAGCTATTCTCGGAATTATAATCGCCCTGCTTGTAGGTACCCCGGCTTAAAAAGAGTATATTACCGGTCTGGCCATTCTTACCACTTCTTACGGTACTGGAGGGGCGTCATATTTTCGGTGCGCTTGAAAACTTTTATGAAGTAGGCGGAATCCTGGAAGCCGCAGTTTTGGGCAATGGCGTCAATGGATTCGTCGCTGAACCGGAGCATGGACTTGGCATGGGAAATGCGCAGGGAAGCAAGAGCATTCCCCAGGGTTACGCCGTAAACTTTCTTATATTCCCGGGAAAGATGGTATTTGCTGATAAAAAAGCGGCTGGATAAATCTTCCAGGGAAATCTTTTGGCGGTAATTTTCGCTGATATATTCATGAACCTGACGAATTTTAGCAGATATGGTATATTCTCCCATTTTAAGGGATTCATTTTCCGTAAAGCAAAGGGTAATAATATCCGTAATATATTTATTTGAGGTGAGTTCCATTAGAGGGCTTTTAGTCTGATGGCACAGGTAGAGCTGGTCTAAGGCGTCGGTAAATAACAAAATATTTCTGGGATGGAACAGGTACGGATTCTCACGGGAAATGTAGTAGTCATAATAGGAGCGTGCTTCGGGGCCGTTAAAATGAACCCATTTAAGGCTCCAAGGGTGTGACGCACTGCTTTCGTGGGAATAGGATTGGGCACAGTTAATGAAAACACAGTCTCCCGCAGAAAGTCTGTGCTTTTCGCCGTTGTAGGATAAAACGCCCTCGCCGTCCAAGACAGTAAGGAACAGAAAGGAATTTAAATTCTGACGTTTACTGATATGGGGTTCCAGGCTCTGAAGGGTTCCCACCTCCTGGACGTAGAAATAGTGGGATTTTGCATAGGCGGAAGGTGTTGAAAGGATCCGCGAAGAAGAGGTCTTGGGCATGGGAAGTCTCCTTGATGGAATTAGCAATATTTTCCTGTTTTTACGCAATATATTTGATTGCCATTGATATTATACAATAGTATACTCCCTAATGATATAGCAAAATAAGACAAATTTTAAAGGAGAAATTTATGCAGAAGACAGCTTTAATCACAGGAATCACAGGGCAGGACGGTTCTTACCTTGCAGAATTTTTATTGGAACAGGGGTATGAGGTGCATGGCCTTGTGAGAAGACACAGCATTAGTAATACATCTCGTATTGACCATATTATCCAATCGGATTACAATAAAGTTAAATTTTTCCTGCATTTTGCAGATACAACAGATTCCAGCAACCTAATGAGGCTGATTGCGGAGATCCGCCCCACGGAAGTTTATAATCTGGCGGCCCAGTCCCATGTGGGTATATCCTTTGACGTGCCGGAATATACGGCGGAAGCGACAGGCGTGAGCACCTTAAAGCTTCTGGAGGCCATAAGGGTAAATGGCGGCAACTGCAGATATTATCAGGCGTCCACTTCCGAATTGTTTGGCGGGCTTCCTGAGACGGCGCCCCAGAACGAAAGTACGCCATTTTATCCGAAAAGCCCCTATGGTGCGGCGAAGCTGTACTCTTACTGGATCACCGTCAATTACAGGGAATCCTACAATATGTTTGCGTGCAATGGAATATTATTTAATCATGAGTCGCCGCGGCGCGGTGAGAATTTTGTCACAAGAAAAATCACGCTTGCCATAGCAAATATTGTGGCCGGCAAACAGGACAAGATTTCGCTTGGCAATATGAATGCAAAGCGTGACTGGGGCTATGCCGGCGATTATGTGGAGGGCATGTGGCTGATGCTTCAGCAGAAGGCACCCGGCGATTATGTGCTTGCCACGAATGAGACGCACACAGTACGCCAGTTTGTTGAGGCGGCATTTGCAGAGCTTGGCATCAGTATCCGCTGGGAAGGAGAAGGCGTTCATGAGAAAGGATATGACATGAAGAGCGGAAAGCTTCTCGTAGATGTCAATCCAGAGTTTTACCGTCCGGCAGAGGTAGAGTTTTTGTGGGGAAATGCAGCAAAGGCGGAAAAAGAGCTTGGCTGGAAAAGAAAAGTGGATTTCCGCGGGCTTGTCTCTATGATGATGGACGCTGATCTGCGCGAGGTCGCTGGAATCTCATGTGCAGCGTACCGCATGAAGAACGGAGGAAATGATGAATAAGTCAGACAAAATATATGTAGCAGGGCACAGGGGACTTGTGGGCTCTGCTATTGTCAGAAATCTTGAGGAGAAGGGATTTACAAATATTATCTGTAGGACACATCATGAGCTGGACCTTACAAGCCAGCAGGCAGTGAGGGATTTTTTCGCAGAGCAGAAGCCAGATGTGGTGGTGCTTGCGGCGGCGAAGGTTGGCGGCATCAACGCCAACAATACAGCGCCCGCGGAATTTGCCTATGAGAATATGCAGATTCAGTGCAATGTGATCAAGTGCTGTCATGATTTTGGGGTGAAAAAGCTGCTGTTTCTCGGAAGCACCTGCATTTATCCCAAGATGGCGCAGCAGCCAATCCCGGAAGATGCGCTTCTGACAGGGCCGCTTGAGGAGACCAACGAGGCGTATGCTGTCGCAAAGATTGCCGGGCTGGAGATGTGCAAATATTTTAAGCGGCAGTATGGCGATGACTTTATCAGTTGTATGCCGACAAATCTGTACGGACCTTATGACAATTATGATTTGTCTGGCTCGCATGTCATGCCGGCGCTTATCCGCAAGTTTCATGAGGCAAAAGCCAATAACGCGCCGA
>OFHA01000524.1_pt1 | contig 33204 bp, 34 predicted proteins | sample 1521891 | NCBI WGS metagenome assembly OFHA01 (sample SAMEA3504089, study PRJEB24116) | mouse gut metagenome | biome: mouse gut; feature: mouse-associated habitat; material: faeces | place: Denmark | collected 2011
TATTGTCACATATTTATCCTTTACAGTCGAGGTACGCACTATCTACCGTTTACCTATAAAAATACGAGTGATGGCTGGGCAGCTGTTAAGCAAAAAGCAAAGAAGTATAAAGGGATTACTCTTGATTTATATTGGGATGTAAAAGGTGGTAAGTCAGGTGATAAGTATGATGCCTGTGATGGCAAATGGACTTGCGAAACACTGTGGGCAATCCCTGCTAAGGAAACTACGGATAAACAGGAAAAGGTAGGGAGTGTCAACTATACCGTTAATGCTGGCGATGAATATTGCCATACCATGACAGTAGAGCCTACCAAGTTTAAGTTTAATAACAGCGAGGGGGTGACAGATGAGGCTGGTCGTGCACACACCAGGGCTTGTGTCAATGTTAGCCATGTCGACAAACCAGAGGAACCCACCGACAAATTTAAGGCCAACTCCAGTGTCGAAGTTCCCAATGCCTCTTCGCAGCTCGGTGGATATGATCCGGGCAAGCAGACTTCCGACTGGGACAAAGCCGTTGGTCTCAAAGTCAGTACCGATAGCGACAGCCTGCAGTTCACGCTTTCACATAACATGAGTTTTAGCGTTGAAGACAGCAATCGAAATATTTGGCGCTATTGGGACTCCTGTGCATACACCGTAGGCTCCGGAGAGAATATAACTTGCGTCGGTGACTGGGTCTATGTCGGCTCATCTACGAGCCTTAGCTATGAGCTAACTGGTGATACCGGTAAAGTTGCCGAGAACTCTAAAAGCGAAAATGGTACCTACAAAGCTGGTATAGATAAGAACACTCAGAATCAAAATGAGCTAGTCGCAAGTAATACCTATACTATTTCCGGCATGGAACCTGGCAAGACCTACAGAGTCTGCCACAAGATTAAATACACTCCAAAGAGCTATACTACGCCAATTACCGAGAAATTAATTTGGACTGGTCCGTGGTCAATTGGCCCGCAGTGGATCTATGGAACGCCACAAGCCAATGGTGACTCTGAGGATTCCGAGGCCTGTATCGAGATTACTCGCCCGGAGAATCCTCCTGAAGGTGGTCCGGATCCATACGGTCCGAAGAACAATGGTAGCAGCAATGCTGATGTAATGTTTGCTGGTGAGCAGACGAATATCGGTTGGAAAGTCGAAGCCAAGTCGGTCCCAACTCGCCGGGTAACGGATTATTCTGCAGTCGGTTTCGTGGTGCGGGATGATGTCGCGAGTGCTGCCGCCATGAACAGTGGCATGGCGCACCAGCCGAGTGACCCATGTGTCTACTTCGGGTCCAAAGCCGCGCTGATTGGTTTTGGCGGCACTACTTGCGCTGAGTTTAGCGGCGATGGTCTTAGCGTGGCAGAAAACACCGATGGTCTGTCTGGGATCAAGGTTGAGAAAATTCCAAGTTCAAGCGGTGCGTTTACGAAGCAGATTAATATCGCCGTACCCGATAACGTTGGCGCCAAGTATTGTAACTCTTACGGTTATAAGTGGGGCTATTGGTGGGGGGTCGTGAAGGGTGAGACTGCAGAAAATCTTACCGATGACGCAGCAACTTGGACGCACGTCAATGGTAAAGATTATTGGACCAACTATAGTCCAGCTTGCCGTACCATTGCCAAGAAACCCAACTTTGCGATTTGGAATGGCAGCATCTTCTCGGGTGGAGGGATCGTCTCTTCAACTGCTCCGCGCCACAACGATGCGAATAGCGGCCAGCCTACAAAATTGAATGACGACGGTAATAAAACTACTTACGGCTCCTGGGCAGAAAACCTAGCGGTTGCGGGTAGTAATATAAGTCGCTTCGCTTCAAGTGGGGCTTATGGTGCTGGTTTGCCTGGTCTAGTTAGCGGCAACAACTGGAATATGGCTTGGTTGACCATCTCCAATGATGGCTTGAAGTCGAGCGGCAGCGTGCTTGGAAACTCGGGGATTAACTATAATTCTTCTTACGATACGCGACTCTCAGCATATCTCAAGGGCAGCGCCACAAACGATGTGCCAAATCAATCGGCGACGACCTATTCCGGTGCTAGCGGTGTAGCCGGCACGCAGATTCTCTACTTTAATCCGGGCGGGACTAACGGTACTCTAACGATCAATGGCAATGTAACCCTAGATAGCGCTAAGAAAGAGAATATCTATGAGTTGCCGCAGGTGGTAATCTACGTTGATGGTAATATCGCAATCGACCCAAGCGTAACTCGACTTGATGCCTGGCTAATTGCTACCGGTGATATTGATACTTGCAGGGGTTGGCAAGACAATACTACCGAGACACGGAGCTTGAACCGTAATGCCAATGCCACTTGTGATAATCAGCTACAAATCAATGGTCCAGTGATTGCAAACTCAGTCAAAATGCATCGTACGTTCGGGGCGGATAACCTTGTTAGTTATACTGGTTCGCACGGTGACCGGTCCAACAAGAACGTTTCTAGTGAAGTATTTAACCTCAGCGCACTGACTTATCTTTGGTCTTTTGCACAGGCTGGAAGGTATCAGTCGAGCTATACGGATGTTTACTCCAGGGAACTGGCTCCGAGATATTAAGTATCTTATTACTTTACTTTTAGCATTTATATCTAAAAAATGTTCTCATAATCCTGCAGGTCATGGAAGATTCCGAGGACATGTGCTTCGTTGCCTGCGATTTTATACAGCATAAAATATTTATGCCGTCTGAAATGAATTGTCCGATATCCTAAAGCCCGCAAGCGGGGATGGTCACACAGCTTAAGGCTGCCAGCCACAGTGGAAAGCCTTGCTGTGGTTTCCTCCATATCATCTGCAACCCTGGACGCCGCCTGGTCGCTTTGGAGTTCATAAATCAGATAATGGAGAATTTTTCTAAAATGTTCTTGTGCTTCCGCTGAAAAAATAACTTCATATACCATATTCCTGCCTCAGATCTGAAAGAAAATCCTTGGCGTTTTTGCATTCGCCGTTGGCAATCTGCCGTTCAGAAGTCTCTGCAATCTTGATGATATCCTCTTCGCCCAGCAATGGGAATGGATACTCTGCCCCGCGCTGCTTAAACAGGCTTTTGGCGTAATCCTGGATTTTAATCAGATCGGTCTCCGGCAGCACTTCCAGCATGGAAATCGTGTTTTCTAATGTACTCATCCCGGCTCTCCTCCTTCTTTCTAATATGAAATTGGCATAATCCTATTAAAACTATTATAACATCTTACGGCATGAATATAAACACTTTTAAAAAATATCTGTTGTGGGTTCAGAACAATGTCATCTTAAGTATCGCCTCGTCTCGCTCATCCTGTCTAATGCCGAGATAAAGCTTGGTAGTCTCGTAACTGCTGTGGTTATAGATATCTACAACTACTGCCAGTGATACATCCCCGTTTGTGATTGCATGATATCCCCAAGTCTTCCGCAAAGAATGACAGGCGATCTTGCCCATAATCCCCAGTTCCACTACTGCGGCATGGATAATCCGCCACGCCTGCACCCGACTGATTGCCTTTGGCTCTTTACGGTTATTGGCAAAAATATAATCGCCCCGGCGGTGGAGGTAACAATGCTTGAGTGCGCCCAGCAGCTGTGGGTTTAAAGCAATGGTGCGCTTTTTCTTGGTCTTCTTTTCTGTCACGGTAATATGAGTACGGAATGCCTGTCTTTCTTCGTCATACACATCCGACCATTTAAGCCGGAGCAGGTCGCTAATCCGAAGAACGGTATATGTCCCCATCAACACAAGCGTATAATTACGCAGTTGGCCTTTCTTCAAAAAATAATTTGCAAGTTCCTTTAACTGTTTCTTGTCCCTGATTGGTTCTGTTGCTGCCATAATAAATAAAGCCCCCTTTTTTCTTTGATAGAAATAAGTATAACCTATCAAGAACAAGAGGACACTCGTAACATTTTGTTTATACTGTAACCTATTTTAACATCAAGATTGACAAGATTCAAGGAAAAAATTATTTTTGTCCAAATACCGTCCCCAAATTTTTACAACAAGCATGGTTTATCTGCCAATATTTAGTAATTCCTGCGCCGTTTTCTTTTTAATGAGGCGTGAATTTAGTGATAAAACGGCATTTTATGGGATTTAGCCATTAAGTTATCTGCCAGATGTAACATAATAAACATTCTGTTACATCCGACCCCTGAGGGCGGATTTTTGGACAGTTAATACAATGTCTTATCAATACTGAGCGAAAGCTAGTAAATTTACAGAAAAGGTGGTGTTGTGTATGGTATATGATCACGGCACATGCTACGGGGGATTTATAGACCATTTGTTTGGAAGAGATTTTGTCATAAAGTCCGATATTGTTTCTCTTCGAACTGATAATTCCTCAAGAAGATTCCAAAGGTGGATTAAACATTCCCTGCTTTATCAAATTATCACTTGGATACCGTTTCACGTTTGCGACTGGGCCTTATGGGAAATAGAATATAAACATTTCGGCAGTTGCCCGTGGTGCGGCAGGCAATATTTCATCCGCTCGAAAAAAGGTTGTCAAAGGTTAAAAGAGTGTTGTGCGGATACGAAAAAGCGTCTTGGCTCCAAGCCAGGCAGCAATGCAGTTCCTGGTGGTGGCTGCGGCTACGGTAGCGCCGTATATGATAGTTCTCGCGATTGCTATCGTGATGGCTGCGGTCGAACGTACACGCGGGACGATTAAAATGGCTGTCTTGTATCGTGACTATTTGGTGGATGATAATGTAAATATGGCGGCGCTAATTGCCAGTCTCTCAAGTATCTTACTTCGGGTCTTAGGAATCGGTCACGCTTTTGTCGGCCCAGCGCAAACTTGCGCTATATTTCTCCTCGATTCGAATAGATACGGAATTCCAGTTAGTTCCGCCTATTCACTCCACCCAAAAATTAAGCCCCTCTATGAAGCTATATACCAGGAGAGGAAGCTCCTGTTTATGTATAACGGATTTTTTGTTAGAGTATCATTTATTTTTACATACACATTTTGCGTAATCTGTAATTTTCTTGTGCAAGGCATTTGAAGGAAACGATGTGGAACATCGTTGACTGAAAACAACGCAGCAAAAGGAAACTACAGCGGGCAAAATTGCATGGTTTAAAACAATTTGTCAACGTGGGGGGATTGTCGGGTAGATACAAATAAAAATGCTGAACAGATGCAGTATTTTTCCGTCTAGAAATGTCAATGAGCTATAGTTATCATTGGATGCGCTGGATTATATTTATATAAAAATGTGAAATACAGTTCAATAATTGTGGTTGCTCGGCATACCAAAGAGCTTATAATTGCTCCTTTTATCAAGTGATAGTACAATCGGAACACTGGTCTGCCAAGACCAAGTATTTTAACAGTCAGGAGGGAACTATCATGAGAACAAGGAAAGTAACTTTGACATTGTTGACAGTGATAAGTTTTATGATTCTGTTCATGGCTTGTCCGCCGGAGGCAGAAGCCGCAAGCAAGCTAAAAACGATTACTGTCACAAAAATTGACCAGCAAACTGCCAAAAAAGTCCACAAGCAACTTTTGAAGGGAAAAAAGTTTAAACTGCGGTTTAGAGGAGGTGAAAAAAACTTTTATAAGCAATTCCAAAAGCTGAGCAAGAAGGTTGCGAACTGTACGGATGAAGGGTTTAATATTTTTCCCATTTGTATGCAGGATGCAGGTTATTATGGTACCGCCGGCTTTGACCAGCAAGGTAACCAGCCGAGAAAATCAGGCGGGTATACGAGTTTCCTTGTAAAGAGCGGCTACTGTCAGGAGTATATTTATGGCATAAAATTTGCCAAGCGTGAGTACGAGGCTTTGAAGATGTATGTCGATAAGATTCTCGCAAAATCGAGATCAACGCTAAAAACGCTTGAGGGTGACACATCGACGTGGCTCTTAAGCGAATCAGCAAAAAGGACATATATCAAGAAACTGAATCATGTCATTTCTGAATATGAAGAATTGCAGCAGTACTTAAAAAGAACAAAACTTCGCGACCTGCCCGGGACTATGAAGGCTAGGATTCTATTAGAGATAGGTGGGAGCGTTGATGCTAATGACTGGGTAAAAACCTCAATGAAGCATAAGGATATGGGTTTTAAACGTAAAAATAGTTTTAAAGACCTATATAACAGAAAAGCTTACGGCCGAGAGCTTTATATAGCGCATACTCTTTGTAAGATATGTGCAGTATATAACATTGGCGATTTCAGTTGTGTAAAAGAGTCGTCACAACCGAATGGCGTTATGGTGTGGGTTAAAATGAAAACTCGCAGCGGAAAGACACGGTACGGAGTTTACAGGTACGGTACGCTTAGGTCTACTCGCAGACAAATTAGCTATGAAACAAAAGAAGCTCTCGTACGATACCGCAAACGTCGTAAAAGCGATAGGGTGATAGGGCAAATTGCCAAAGCTAAGACAATAAGACAGCAAATTGCCGTAGATGGTATCAATGTTAGCTTCGGCACTACATCTGGCGATGCGGTTAACTTGACGATTTATGAATTTAATCTCGATAGGTCGGAATGGTAAGTCCTGTTTCTCTGAGGCAGTTTGCCTCCAATAACCAGTCCATGAAAAAAGTGGGCTGGTTTTGCTGTCACCTAAAGCCCCCGGATTGTCCGGGGGTTCGGTTAAATTCTGCATTTAAGCATCTGACATACTCTCCTATAATGAGATTAGCTTGAGCCCAAATAAACCCTGCTTTTGCAGGCAATGTAACATTATCTCAATACGGTTACTATTTTATCAGTTTCCAAAGTGGTTTACAACTGATTTTCCGTAATTGTTCAGTGCCGGAAATAGATTTTTGCCTGTATTACGATAAAAACACCAAAGACAAGGGGTTTTACAGAACAATTTCACTATCAAAATGTAACATAATTGAGAATGTGTTACATCCGGCCTGCGAAGGCGGATTTTTACATATATAAAGGCAGGGAAGCTATTTGATAAGGAAACCTATAACCATGTAACGCTTTTGGACAAAATTTAGCAACTGCGCGCAAGCGCGCATACGTTACATTGTATTGGCATAGTGTTTGGGAGACTGGGAAACAAGGCTGTCCCCTATGTTTTTGTTATTCAAGTTTTCTTGGTTGCTTTTATTTGATTTTTATTTTCTGATTTTTGCGTGTGATAATTGTATTTTGCTTGCGGAAATCTCGTCAAGGCTGAATATGACGGGCTGTCCGCCCGACCTTGACTAAATTTCCGGCGCAAAATACCTTACGTGTGTTGGGCGTATAAAATTGATATGCATTGAATGTGACTACTAACGAGGCGAGACGAGGAGGGATTACCATGAAGGTGATGAGAAAGTTTTGTAGCAGATTGTTGATGGTTTTTGGATTGGCGATGGCGATTGGGCTGCTTTCTCCGCAGATGGAAGTGAATGCGAAGACTACGACCATTACGGTCAAGAAGGTCGATCAAAATACCGCCAAAAAAGTTCACAAGCAGTTGATGAAGGGCAAAGCCTTCAAGTTGCGCATCAAAGGAGGTGAGGAAAATTTCATAAAGCAATTCCAAAAGCTGAGCAAGAAGGTGGCGACTTGTACGGATGAAGGGTTTAATATTTTCCCGATTTGTATGAAGGATTCATTGTACTTCGGCGTTAGTGGTGGGCGTAATCCGAAGACATCCGGAGGGTATACAAGCTTCAATGTCACCAAAGCTGATTGCCAAGAATATATCTATGGCATTAAGTTCGCGAGACGTGAATACAAGGATTTTAAAGCCTACGTCGATAAAGCTTTGAAGGAATCAGAGTACTTGTTGAGCGTAGTAAATACTGACAAGGTATATGTCGACGAGGTGAATTATAAAACTCGCGCGGCGTTGACGAAGGACGTAGAAAAAACAATTGCAAACCTTAGAGAGCTGAGCAAATACCTCAAAAAGACCAAATTCCGGAACCTCTCGGAAACGATGAAGGCGAGAGTGGTGCTGGAAGTTGGAGGAGCGAATGAAAAAAATGAATGGGGAAAACGCTCCATGACGTATACGGATGGCAATACGGATAAAACTGCCTTTAAATATTTATACCAGCGAAAGGCTTGCGGACATACGCGTAGGTTTACTAAGGTAGCCTGCAAAATGTGTGCGGTATTCGGTATAGGAGAGTATGATCAAATTAAGGGAATGACCGATGAGGGCTACGTAGCCGAGGCCGTAAAAATTAAAATGAAGGCATATTCCGGGAAAACCCGCTATGCGGTTGTGGAAGTAGGGGAGTTTTGCCCTTATAATAATTATGTGGGGTTCAAGACTTGGGGGCCGGATACGCCTTATCGTCCGATGGATAAAGAGCAGCTTCGGGTAGTTAAAAAGATTAAAAAAATGCAACAATTGCGAAGCATAACATTAATTAAAAGACAAAAGGCCGTATATGAATTATCCTCCGATGGCATAAATTTGGGCAAGCCGCTGGTGATTTACGGTTTGGACGTACCGAAGAGTGAATGGTGAGTCATATATCGTTCTGTATTCTATCTAGTTTTGTATTGATGGGTGTCACGTGGTTGACGCCCATTTTGCTATTCATGGTACTTTAAACTTCTGATTTGGTATGCTATAATCATAACCATGAATGAGGAGAGAACCTCTCAACTTTCTCCGTACGGGCTATTATGATCGCTCATACGGCAACATCTATGTACGAGTTCTACATGGCTACTGGTGGTCAAATGTAGTTGGTTCCGCTACTAATAGCTACGGCCTAGTTACGTACCCAACAAGTATTGGTCTTAAGAATCATCATTACCGCGGCTACGGTTTTGCCGTTCGCTGTGTGGTACGGGAGGGGTGAGAAAAATAAACGCTGTAAGAGAGCTTTGTACCTAATTGTAGGATATGATTTACGAAGACAGAGATTTAAAAAGGGGGTGCATTTTATGGACAGAAACGAATGTCTGCGCAAGGTAGAGGGGATGGCGAAGGACGAATTCCACAAGAAGTTTGTCCGTCAGGCAAGAAATAATGACGCTTTTATAACCGCTACGGCTCTCGGTATCGATAATCTCTCTAAAAAAGAGCTGGAACAGCTTTGTGACTTTCTGGCCAATAATGGCATACCGGCTACATATCCACATGACGAGATGGAAGAAACGATTTTCAAAGAAGTTTTTGGTTCCATCCTCAGTCGGGCTATGAGTGTAAGATAGCCCTTTGGCCACTATATCATCCTTTCATCCTCGGTTTTAGTTGGAATGTACGTGAAGGAAGATAACGTTGTATAACCAACAGAGCGCAGAAAATTGATCTCTACGCTCTGTTTCGTGATGGATAAAAGTGAATATTTCCTAATGAGTATTATCGGAAAGCAATATTATACGCAAAATGCGTATTGTTACTGTTGCCGCGCACACCGGGCATTATGGGAATAGCTCATCCTTCTTCATACAGGGTATTGCTTTCCCTCAGATGGTTTCAGCACTGGCCGCATCATGATTGGCGACCAACAATCTACTCTTCAAATACAACTTTAACCTGGAATCTAATAAAATCATAAGCAAAAGTACAAAAAACAGGGATTTCCCCTTCAATCCCGTTCTGCAGAATCATAATATGATCATCCTCTACCGTTATTGCGTCATGACGCAAAGGAAGCGCTCTAGAGTCGTTATTTGATTCTAAAGCGGCACTGCCAAAGACGTACTCTAACTTAAATTGCCGATCGTTCTTTGCATGAAGCCAAATAGCATCCATGAATTTTACAGGATAAATCTCTGGAATGAAAAACAAAGCCATCAACCGCTGAGTCTTATCTGATGTAGTGGGGATAGCACAGACAACTGCGCAGTCTTCATTCATGGAGCCAACCCCCAGGGAACTAGAGTGAATACCTAATCTAATTGTATAAAATGAACCATCTGTTACCGTGTATATTTTGCCATAATGCTCCTTGTCTACCAATGTCGGCTCATTGCTGTCCGTACCTGGGCAGGTCTCCATATTGAGTGGCACTCCGACTTCTGCCACTTCAATCGCCGGCTTGTCAAACAGGCTGGGAATATACGGCTCTTTTTTGTATTCCTTCTGATTCCGGTTCACTTTTGCGTTCCTGGCGTCATTTCTGTTCTTTTTGGTGTTGTTTGTTTTCATATACTTTACCTCCTGGTTTTTATTGAGGGGCATCCCTCTAGCGGTACATTCACCGCTAGAGAAATATACCCTTCTATAACACATAGGACGTTTATTAGGTATTTTAGCAACGAATTTACTGTTTTTTTGTTAAAATTTTTTTCATTTTTTCCAGGCTGTTTCTCTTATGGTTGCTAACAGTCCTCTGTTTCATGTTGATCGTTTCTCCCACCTGTGCCTCGGACAAACCTTCAAAATAATATAAATTGATAATATTCTGATCTGTTTCATCCAGTGTGCCGATGGCACCCTGCAGTTCTTGGTAAGTTTCCTGTTCTATAATATAGTCTTCCACTGAAAACGGGTCTGCCGGGATAAAGCCAAGCTCATCCTCTGCCTTCTCAAGCGAAAAAGGATGATCATAATACTTTTTTCTGTCAGGCTTTTTAGCCTGCCTGTTACCGTTCATACTCAACGTATCATTATCTTGATTTCCCGCATCACCATTCGGATTTCCTAATCTCCGATTCCAATATTTAAGATTGTTTGTGTAGACATTTTGCATTTCGGGAGCTAATGAATCCCACTCCCCAGCCTTATCCAGCTGATAAATAATTCTTTTTACTTCCATATATGCTTCGACTTCGAACATATTAAGCTCCTTTCTGCGATCCGCAGGAGCCATATGTTCCAATGATGTTGTGATGATCCGTAGAGAAAAAGAGCAGCAAGGGGGATGCTAAAAAGCATCCCCGCACTGTGCTAATGCCCCTGCGGATCTTCCATCGATCTATGTTAATAGTTATCTATTTGGCCAAACTTGCCAGCATTTTACCTAGGCAGCTACTGACGGCTGTTTTGATAAGATTATCAAGTTGATACTTGCTTGTACCACCACCTTTACTAAGTTAATTAAGCCGAGCTCTTTGCTTAGATATAATTATCGCATGCTGCTCCCCTGTTTTCCAGAATCCTGGAACCTCCAGGAAGTTCCAGGATAGAAAATATTGCACAAAAATATCAAAAAATTCTATCAAATATACAGTAAAAATGCACAAAAACTATTGACAAATAGAAGAATCTATGCTACAATGAATAAAATAGACTAATTCGTCTAAGCACTTTGATAATCTACTACACTATCTGTTCCCCAGATTATTGCGGAATTCACTTTTTCTTTTCGGAGAAAGGGTGATGGCGCAATAATCAATAGAAGGGGGAATAACTATGGATATTATTAAAAAAGAAGAGGTGCTTGGTGAAGGATACGTTATTACAAATAAGTGTCTTCCAAAAGTCTTTCGCGACAGAGATGCAGATGAGGAATATCAGAATCCTGGAATTAAAATGATTGTTGAAGAATGTAGTGATATGGATTCTTTGATAAAGGTATTTAAAGAATGTCATTGTGATGATGTGCCGGATAATTGGTATGATATTCTTTTCGGCAAATTGCCTGGCTGGAAGCTCTGTACCGTAACGGTAAATGATCTGCATATTATATTCGATTTCGTAAATCCAGAGCTGCACAATCAAAAGGCGGATCTCAGAAAAGCCGGAAAGAAAGATGAGTTGATTTCGATGCCGGAATCAAGTGGCTTTGCTATGTTGGCTATTGATGATTTTCCGCATCGGTTTTGGATGAGGCTGCGATTTGAAACTATCCTACCGACAGGAGGGATTTCAAGTACAATCGTCAATATAGAAGACGGAAAGCACAGTGTTATCAGGTTCCTTCCATCCGAATATCGAAGCTATGAATTTATAGGCAAGGGCGACTTTCAGGACGATGACGGAGTCAAAGTAATTTTGACAGAATATCTGTGGTAAATTTTATGGTAGTAGATAGATTATTGGAATCCGCAGAAACCCCTGCGGATTTTCACTGGAAAGATTATTTTGGCATGCTATGATCGCCTAGAATTATTTATTTGGAGGGAGGCAAGAAGTGTATGATGTGGAGCGGACAAAAGAACATCAGTTTCCATGCAAGGGATGCTGAGATAGATCCTGAAAAATTTAAGAAAAGTATGCATGCACTTATCAATGGTGACTATTTTGAGAAGATCTACGATGTCCGCAAGGGATTAAACTTTCAGGGAGAAATGTCTAATGCTGAATTGGAAGTTTTATTTATTAGAGTCGCTGAAAAAAATTTTTCCCAAGAAGCTCCTTTGGCGATAAGTATTAAAAGAGATATCTTTTTAGCGTCTTTGGGGTTACTGAGGGGGTTTGACCGATATGAGGATGGCAATGAACGTCGCCTTAGATTTGTTCAGGAAAGTGACTATATTGCTTTTTATAAAAAAGGCGCCTATGCTTTGTGTGGCGATAATAAAACTATCGAATCCATTAAGGATGACATGGCGGAATCTTTAAGAAAAATGGAAGTTAAAGTAGTGGATAACATCGCAGATGAATTATATAATAACAACGATTGCAATGAGTATTCAGAGTCACTATCTGAATATTATAAATGCGAAATTAAAAATGGGAAAGGTATTCCCGACAATAAATTACCGTCTTTACGACACCCAAGAAAAAACGCCGACGTAAATATAAACTCAACTGAGAATTCTAAATTGAGGGAAGAAAATATTACCAATCAGGATATAGGGGAAACCGCAATCTCAAATAATCAATCTTTAAACGATATAGGTGAAAAAGATATTTCAACAAGCGGGAATGATACTTTATCATCTAGAACTACCGAAGTTTCCGAGGATGAAAATAGAACAGAAGATTCTTCGGATGATACTCCTAAAAAATCGGATGACCAGGAACAAAACCCTAGTACAGAATTGCATAAATAACAGTGAATTAAATTGTTAAAGGTATCCCTGCATATGTCCATTTGAATGGATGCGCTGTAAGATTATACTGTTCTATAAAACGAAGGATACTTTTTTCAAGTTCTTCTATTGATACGTAGCTTTTCCTCTTGAGCAGCCTGCGGTTAATAATGCCGAACCAGATTTCTATCTGGTTCATCCATGAACTATGTTTCGGAGTATATACAAATCGTATCCGGTGGGAAGGATCATGCAGAAAACCACCACGGCTTTCCATGTTTTTAAGGATGCCTGCCTTCCCCTTCTTCCCCAGTTCCGTATCTATACCACAGGTTTCTGCCACGAACCGCACAAGTGATTCGGATTTATGGATATTAAGGCCATCACAGACAAATGTCCAGGATGCTTTCGGATCCGTGTTTACCAGTCCTTCCACGGCTTTTACGAAATCTTCTTCTGTCCGTGTGGAATTCAGGTATGGAGCTTCCATTCGTCCTGATGCAATGTCAAAAAAACCTATCAGGCTTGTCGTTCCATGACGTATATATTCAAATTCCATTTTTGCACACTGCCCCGGCTGGGGCAGCTTATCTGGATATTTATGCTCCAGTGCCTGTATGCCTGTCATTTCGTCGGTTGAGATAATATGTTCCCCATTCCGGCTGGATTCCTGTGCCTTCTGGTATATCCCACATATCTCATTCACTTTTTGTATAAAAGATTCGGGCTCCTCCTCTTTTTCCGTGGAATGGAGCCAGTAACGGATCTTATGTGGTTGTAAGTTTACCTCATTTTTAAAAAACGGCTGACAGATTTCTCTGAAATCCGGTCAGCAATACCCTGCTTTTTAATTTCCGCAGTTAAAAGAGGCAGGCTCCACTGGCTTGCTTCATAACCCAGATCACAGGGATCTTTGCAGGCAAGGTCAATGATTGCAAGGACCTGTTCCGGTGTAAATGTTGGAGGGGCGCCAGGACGTTTCCTGTCGGAAAGCAGCAGGCGTATTTCTTCTTCCAGTTTTTCTGGTGAACCGGCCTCAATCTCCCGCAAAGAAGGAAGGGCTGCAAGAAAACGGTTCCGCCAGGTTGCAACATGATTATAATGCAGGCCGACCTGTGATGCAATGGACTGGTTGGAAATACCCTGTGATGCCAGAAGGATGATCCTGGATCTTTTGACGAGGCTTGCAGGGAGGGAACGGCTTTTGGAAAAGGCAGATAAGACTGCATTTATAGTATCTGATAAAACTGGAATCATATCAATTGTTTTCTTTCGCATAATAAGACCACCTTGTTCGTTCGTAATAAGATCATTATGCACCAAAACCGTCAAATAGAAAACAAAAATTTATTCACTATTATTTCGGCAATGCTGTACTAGTAACACGGATGTATTAGGGGACGGTACTGCCCATAAAACAACGGACAAAAAGAAAAAGCGGCGTTTTGGAAGAAAGAATACATATAATATAAATAACGATTCCCGAAAGATCGGGATTATTTTTGAGAAGACGCAAGTTTCTGTACCTTTACTCGTAATAGCTATAATCGGTACGGTTATGATTTCTGTGTCATTATTCCAAATTGCCGATGCCTTAAGACACGGAAATTCTAATGAGTTGGCAGAAACATCCAAGGGGAACAGTGCTCCTAAAATCGAGATGATTCATGTTTTTAATAAGGATATTACCCTGCGACCTGGCCGGTCAGAAGAAATAAAGGTAGGATTATACCCTCATGATGCTGACGAAAATGACTTGAACTATATTAGCAAAAATACTGATATTGCGACTGTGGATGACTTAATTGTCACGGCAAAAGATTGGCAGGAAGGAAATAACACTACTAAAATTGAGGTTGGCGGCGGAAATGCTAAATCCGTTGAGGTAGACGTTACTGTAGATCCGCCCACCACTGTTGATGGATATTGGAATAATATAGCAACCAAGAATGGCATGAATCCCGATGATGGAAACGGTGAACACAAATAAGGGATTTCAGGAGGAATGGCTTTATGAATAAATTTAGAAGTTTTTGTTTTATTGTCTGCCTCATTGCTTCGTTTTTGGTAGGGGCAGTGTCAAGGCCTATTGTCTCCTTTGCCTGGGGAGACAGCACCCCGGGAGGCAAAGGACGGCAGACTTATACACTTGATGATTCCGATTTAGGTGAACTGGATGACGTAATTACTTTTAATTCGCTTGTGGTAGGACATAATGGGGAGCTTCTTGAAACGGGCAGTGAATTGAATTTTGTATCCGCTTTGCCCTCCGATGCCGACATTCATGATTATTGGCAGGGCAACAACATAACTGTCGAAGATGGCAAGGAATACGTTGTTCGTCTTTACGTCCACAACAACAGCCCGAAGGGTATCGCTGGTACCTCTACTGGCACCAAGGTCGCAATTAGCGGTATTGGCGCTAGCAAGACCAACGCAAAGGGCAAACAAGAAGTTGAAGTAAACGGCTTTATTGAGTCGGATAACGCAACTCCAAAAGAATACTGGGATTACGTTCGCTTTTATAGTAACACTTCATTCCACCTAGACTACGTTTATGGTTCAGCAATGATCTATAACCGTGGTGCAACTGGTACGACTGATCCAATCTCGGCCGCTGAAATTGAGAGCAAATCCGGCGATGAGCTGAAAGCTCTCCTTAACAGTCACACCGTCACTGGTAAGCCACTTGGCGACGACATTGTCCTCAAGACCAAGGCTGACGGTACTTTAGATGGTCAACTGATTGGGTTTGACGCCCTTGATGGTAATGTTCCTGGGCGCTATGAGTACTCTAGCTACATTACGATTCGTGTGAAGGCGGTATACGATTATGAGTTTGCGGCCGAAGTCAAAGTTCGCAAAGGAGGTGGGGGCAAGGATGGCTGGAAAGAGTCCATCAATGCGCAAGTTGGTGACAGGGTTGAGTTTTGCATTGACTATAAGAACATGGATGCTAAAACTAACGATGACAACAAAATCCAAAATAACGTTACAGTTAGTGATGCCCTGCCAAGCAACCTAAAATACGTTCCTGGTACGGCCAAAATTTATGACGATAGCACTGACAGGGAATGGATAGCCCTAACATCAGGCGATAATATTGCAACTCACGGTGTGGATATTGGCTGTTACTCCGGTGGTTCAAATGCATCCATTGTTTTTACGGCTCAAGTAGTCGATTCTGATTTAAAATATGGAAAAAATACATTAGTAAATTGGGGACAGGCTAACGTTGGTTCTACATCACAGGCGGGGTATGCTGTTGTGATAGTTCAAAAATCAGGATATTTTGTAATAACTGTTCTTTCTGTATTGCTTATTTTTTGCATTATATGTAGTATTGTGTTACTCCTCAAAATTATCAAACGAAAATAAAATTTTGGAGGATTTTTTACGCGTATCAATTTAGATTTCATCAGATAACTTAATAATAAGCTCATTCTGTATGCTTTATCGCATCGAATGAGCTTATTTTTTTGAACTTTTTTATATTTTTCTTATTTTTAGTTGCTCAAATCTTCCTAAAGCGTCCTATGTATATTAGATAGAAAAATCCGCATCAAGGGCAACTTATAATTCAGCCCTTCAATATGGATATTTACTATCAAAAATCAATGATAGGAGGACATTCTTATGAGTCATCAAAACATTTACCCGGACGGTTATGACGACACGGTCATAGAAACCGCCACTAACTACACCCCCATGCCACGCAATCTGAGCTGGATGGCAAAACATACTGCCAACATGATGGTAGACCAGGCCGTGCTTGATGCCGGGCAGGATAAGCTCGCCGCCCAGCTTGCCAGAGGGTCAATGCAAAACATTGGAAGTTTAGGCATGATGGCCGAGCAGCTCGCCAGCATAAATCCGGATGTAGGTGGCTGCTGCCGGGCTATTATGGCTACATACCTAAAGGGCTCAATAAAGCGGCTGGAAAGGTGGTGATCTGCCATGACTACAGAATTAATCGCACAAGCAATATCTATAGTTACTATTGTTGGCTGGCTGATCCATCTGCTTTATAAGCACTGTTACAGAAAAATCGCCATGCGCAGAATGATATGGAAATATTTACAGGACAGCTTTATGGACGGGTATGATGTCATGGAATCGTACAGGAAAATGATCCAAAGAGCTTGTGCAGAAGACGCTAAAGAGCGTTTCCGCAAGAAAAACTGACATTTAGACAGAAAACACGGTGCAAAGGACCACCCTATCGCTACGGAGGGTACAGCAATTAAGCGCAAAACAAGTCATTGTCAACATATGTTTGACCTTATTACAACATTGTTTTTTGACGCATTTTAATTTACGTCTGACCTCTGTTAAAGGTAGTCCAGTCGCTGCAAAAGTTTTAACTTCTTATGTTTTATTTCGTGGCTGCTTTGAGGTTCAATGGGCGTCAAAGCAGCCAGTCAAAGAAAGGAGACTATATGGACAAAGCTAGTAATACAAAAACCAATAAACTTTATAAAGTAATCGTCGCAGATCCACCTTGGTCCAAAAATCAGAAGGGTTCCAGGGGAGCGCAAAAACACTACAATCTCATGAGTATGAGGGAGATTCTTAACCTTCCGGTGGGCGAGCTTGCAGCGGATAATTCAGTGTGCTGGCTCTGGGTAACAAATTCTACCATGAATGAAGGGCATGAGGTTTTGCGCCGGTGGGGGTTTGAGCCAAAAGCGATTCTGACGTGGTTCAAGTTCCGCCCACAGCCTGGCCTGGGGGTATACCTGCGCAATATGACCGAGCATGCCATACTGGGGGTAAAAGGAAAAATGCCAATCCATGTAAAGAACCAGCCATCCTGGTTTATAGCTCCGACAGCCGCACACTCGGAAAAACCTAATGAGTTTTTTGCAATTGCGGAACGCTGTTATCCGGAAGAACCTCGACTTGAACTTTTTGCCCGCCGCCGACAGCCGGGGTGGGATGCATGGGGCAATGAAATCGATTCAGACATAATTATTCCCGGCTATCCTGTCCCTAAATACAGCGCCAAGGCACTCAGAGAGGAGGAATGATGATTGCCACCAAAAAGACTAATTACCCGGATACTGGAGTTCGCATTCATGCTGGCACTCAGCGCTTTCCTCATCAATACTGCCGCTTGCTGGATTCTGGAAGTCTGGCCGGTACTGCTTGCCATTGCCTTGGTTCTTGCCGCCATCATTATTATTTACCGCATTTGGAAGCACAAACACGATGATTTGGGAAAATGGTAGAAAGAGAAGAAAGGAGTGGGCATTCTTGAAGCATCAAATTGAAGAACTGGTCTGGAGGGAGATAGTCTGGACAAGACCCTATAAATTAGAAACAGTATGGGAAACCCTCTCGCATTTGGCGGCATTACCGCGGGGCGCAGTCCTCTGGGAAATACGCAGCCAAAACGGAAAAGTGAGCTACCTGCTTGGTGCCGCAGCGAGATACATCAGAAATATAGAGGAGGCGGTCAAAGCGCATGGCGATATTCAGTTTCATGAAGCCGGCGAAGAAAAACGTACTGCCGTTACTGCTGCCCGTCAATTGAGAATCAGCCACCCGACGCTTTCCCTCAAAACCGATGTCACAGAAGCGGTCATCCAGGCAGGCCTGGCGGCGCTAACGGAAGATAAAAGCGGTACGGAAATGGCAATACAGATTGTACTGGGGCGGGCTTACGCTCCCTCCCCAGTGCCAGCCAACCTGGCTGATCCAAACGCTACCTGGCTGCAAATCTTACTTGGCGATGTACAGAAAGCCTCTGCCGAGAGCCGTAAAAACGTGCGGGAAAAAGCCGAGCAGCATACGTTCCAGGCTGCCATCCGCATCGGTGCAGCTGGGAAAAGTGCAAATGCCCGGATGCACAGTATTATCAGTGCATTCAAAATATTGGAAGCCGCTGGTGTCCGCATCCATGCGGACACAGCCAAATCAGCCGACCTCAACACCGCCCATGTGCCGTGGCGCTTCCCACTAATATTATCAGTAAAAGAGTTAGCTAATTTTCTCCTGCTCCCCGCTGGTGAGGAAGAACTGCCGGGAACGCCGGGCTTGCACCCAAAACTTACACTTCCGCCCCACTGGTATAGAAATCCAACCAACCAGAAAACCGACCGCAGTTTTGCTGTCAGTATGGATGCCATAAACCCAAAGCAGCTCAGTATATCTCCAAAAGACAGTTTGGAACATTGCCATCTGATTGGTCCGACCGGCAGTGGCAAATCAACTGCCATGCTGCACCTGATTTTGGCAGACATTACGGCTGGACGGAGCATACTCGTCCTTGATCCAAAAGCGGACTTGATTACATCTATCTTGGAACGGATTCCAGAAGAACGCACTGGGGACGTGGCAATTATCGACCCCTCGGATTCCTGCCCCTGCGGGTTCAACCCGCTGGCGTTTAAGGACTATGGCAATCCAGCCCTGATTGCGGACGCTATCCTCTCCGTCCTCAAAGAAATATTTAGTGACTGTTGGGGAATTTACACCCAGGATGTACTAACGGCAGCTCTCCTGACTCTGACAGACACGGACAACGCAACTCTTTTATGGCTGTTGCCCTTACTGACGGATGAGAGCTTCCGGCGCAGAATCACAAGCAAAGTCAAAGACCGCATGGCGCTTCGCCCATTTTGGGAACAGTTTGAGGCTCTGCGCGACACTGAGAAAAGACAGCAAATTTCTCCCGTGCTAAACAAATTACGCCAGCTGACCTTACGTCCCGGACTTCGGAACATCTTAGGCCAGGCAAAGCCAAAGTTTTCTCTGACAGACTTATTTTATAAACGGAAGATCGTTCTAATCCCCCTTAACAAAGGGTTAACTGGCGGAGAATCAGCGAGATTGTTAGGAAGCCTGATTGTCGGCTTAACCTGGACACTGGCACTGTCGAGGGCGGGCATTCCCGCAGAAAAGCGTCATATTGTAGAAATCTACATTGACGAATTGCAGGATTATTTGTCATTACCAACTGATTTATCAGACGCTTTGGCGCAAGCACGAGGGCTGGGTGTCGGGCTGACACTGGCGCACCAATACCGCGACCAACTGCCGCTAGACATCCGCTCCGGGGTTGATGCGAATGCGAGGAACAAAATCGTATTCGGGCTTAACAGCCGAGACGCCAAAGACATGGCGGCAATGGCACCGGAACTCACAGTCGAAGATTTTATGACGCTGCCCCGTTACCAGATTTATACCTCGTTCCAGTCGAATGGCAGGAATGTTGGCTGGGTGCAGGGTAAGACTTTACCGCCACCGCCAGCCTTGCGGGACGCTGCTGACCTTAAAGCAAAGAGCCAAGCCACCTATGGTGTCCCGGCAGAACAAATTGAACAGGAATACCTCAGTATATTTACCACTAACAACAGCACCGCCGGGGAAAACTCTGGCGACATTAACATTGGAAGGAAGAAACGACCATGACGAACCGACTGACGAATGGGGACGGCAAACCACAAGCGGAAACACCCGGGATACAGGACTTTGCGCAGTTTAACGTCCGGGATTCCTTCAGCGTACCTGCTGCGGATTCTTCTGCCGTGGGCGGCACCCCTGTTACTGACTGCCAAGCACCCCGGCGCATATCAAAAAGACAACTGCTGGAAATTGACAGCCGCCTGGGGGAGCGCGACCGACACCTGCTTGGCGCGGTGCAGCAGTACCGCTACCTCATGACCGGACAGATAGGGAGACTGTTATTTACTGATGCCGCTAACCTATCTGCCGGACTTAGGGCAGCCAGCCGCAACCTCAAAAAGCTGAGCGAACTCGGGCTAATCAGCAGCCTCTCCCGGCGGATTGGCGGGGTGCGGGCCGGCTCAGGTTCATTCATCTGGCATCTGACCCACGCTGGCGAACGCCTGCTCCGTCTCCACGACAACAGGGCGTTTCCCGTGCGAAGACACTGTGAACCGTCTCCCTATTTCCTAGCACACACCTTAGCCGTTGCGGAAATTGCCATAAAGTTCACAGAAATCTGCCGGGAACATGAGCCCCAGATTACCGCTTTGCAGCTGGAGCCGGAGTGCTGGCGGGCATACAGCAGCACCGGAGTATCGCTCTCCCTCAAGCCAGACCTCTATGCGACAACCACAACCGAAGAATACGAAGACCGTTACTTTATCGAGGTAGACCTAGACACCGAGTCCCCTGCAAAAATTATAGAAAAGTGCCAGAAATACCATGCCTACTACCGCTCAGGCCTGGAACAGGAAGAATCAGAGATGTTCCCGCTGACCGTTTGGGTTGTACCGAGTGACAGCCGAAAAGAAAAACTCATCCGGCATCTAAAAGAGGCTTTTGACAAGCAGGCAAAACTTTTTGCCGTAATTACCTGTGACGAGTTAGAACATCTCATCTTGGATGGAGGTGACCGGGAAATGCTTTGCTAGACAGTACTGCTTCTAATATTGATACGAAGCCTGGACGTCTGGCACAGTTAAGCAGCAGGAGCAACACAATGTAACAGAAAAGGAGACATACCATGACCAGACAAAATATGATTCGATTTTTCGACATGTTTGCCGGCATCGGCGGGTTCCGTGCCGGGCTGGAGCGCGTCGGCGGCTTTACCTGCATCGGCCACTCGGAAATCGACAAACACGCCAACCGGGCATACCGTGCCATACATAATATAAAAGAAAGCGAGGTTTATTATGAAGACGCAAGAAAAATTGACACCGGAACAATGCCGGACTTCGTCCTGCTCTGCGCCGGGTTCCCCTGCCAAAGCTTTTCCATTGCCGGAAAGCGCCGTGGCTTTGAAGATGCGAGAGGCACGCTCTTTTTTGACATCGCGCGTGTCCTTAAAGCCAAACGGCCTGCGTTTTTTCTACTTGAAAACGTTCCCGGACTGCTTAGCCATGACGAAGGACGGACGTTTACAATCATCCTCAGCACGCTATCAGAACTGGGGTACGGCGTGGAATGGCAGGTGCTTAACAGCAAGTATTTTGGAGTCGCGCAGTCACGCAAACGGGTGTATATTGTCGGATATCTTGATCCGAGATGTGCCGGAAAAATACTACCTCTCACCGGAGCAGACGGAAAAGCTCTTATACAAGTCATCGACGGGGCACAGGGGGAAAGGGTCTACGACCCGGCCGGGGTCGCCTGCACCCAACTTGCCAGCTCCGGGGGAGGCGGTGGAAAAACCGGGCTGTACCTTGTAAGCTGCAGCAGCCAGGTGGGGATCACGGACACACGGGACTGCGCCCGCACCCTCACCGCCAGTTACTGCAAAGGCATAAGCTCAAGGCAGGTGCGTGATGGCGTCCTGCTGATTAAAGAAGCCACCAGGCGCGGGTACAGTGAAGCGGAGCCGGGAGATTCGGTCGACATCTCCTACGCCGGACAGAACAAGAAGCGGGCGCGCGTGGGGCACGGCGTCTCCTATACCATTACTACGCATGCGGACAAGGCGGTTGTGGGGGAAGACCTGAGAATCCGCCGCCTCGTCCCGCGGGAATGCCTGCGGCTGCAGGGATTTTCTGACGCACAGATTGATAAACTGCTGGCTGTGACTTCCGACACCCAGGCTTACCGGCAGGCTGGCAACGCCGTAACCGTCAATGTAGTACACGCCCTCGGACTGCGCATCAAAGCCGCATATATGGCAGGTGCAGGAGCCGGGGCAGAAAAGGAGGCAGCATGACTGATCCCAAAACCAAACAGGCAATGCTAAAAATGCGTGAGGATGGCGCATCGTATGCGGAAATTGCAGATTTTTTCTCCTTATCTCCCAATACTGTAAAATCCATCTGCTACCGCAATGGCGTCCATGCCCCACTTAGCAACGGTGCGGAAACCGGTTTATGTAAAAATTGCAGCAAGCCATTATCGCACCCCACGGGTGGCGGACGCAAGATTTTTTGCAGCAACCGGTGCCGTTACCAGTGGTGGAACCAATTCCGCAGCAGAACACCATACCGCCTGACCTGCTATTACTGTGGAAGAGAATTCATCAGTTTCGGCAATCGCAAAAAGAAGTTCTGCAGCTGGGAGTGTTACCGCCTTGGCCGCTATGGGGGAAACACTCCCTAAAACCATTCTCCGGGTTCTTGACCCAGCTAAGGGGCAGGTAGTTGTATACACAGGGATGTTTTTACTAATGTAAAAGTAACCAATCATTTTTATCGAAAAGGAGAATCATGAAACAAATAAAATCAATGCGTGAACTATGTTCTATATTGAGCAGAATTGAAGACATCGACAGGGAGATTGCCATATTCCTCTACCTGTATGGATATGATGCGCGCCCAGAAATTGTCGACCCGAATACGGAGCTGATTCAGGCTGGTACATCTCTAGATTTTGATTTTACGGCTGCGGCAAAAGTTATGCACAAGGTCTGTAAAGAGCAAAAACAAAACGGGCATCCGGAAGTCGCCGTAAAAGCGATGGAATTTTGCCTTCGTCTAAGCGACTTGGAAAGAGATGTAATGGATAAAAATACACAATAGGTAAAATACTGCCCAAATTATACATCTCCACCTTGCCGGCCTTAGCTGTGTCAAGAGTCCGGACAGCATGATTAACCGTTACAGGAGAAAACTTTTATGAATTTAACAAAGAAACATCAAAAATATTTATGCGCTATAAATAAAGTAAAAAATCAAAAACTATGCGGAAGGGATTGTTACCGTCTCAGCCGCTATGGGGAGGGACTGCCATAATGGATAAAGCACAGTTTGAACAGATAAAACAACATGGCGCGATGCTTGCCATCGCCAGCCATCTTTATAAGTGCGGGTTGATTACCGATGCGGAATACCATAAGCTGACGGCACAGTTACAGAAAAAATACTGTCCGGCAACCGATTCCGCAGCGGGGGTTAGCCCAGCGCTGAACGATCACACGGAAAAAGTTCCGGGAAAGGAGGATTTTAACAGTAGGTAGCATAAAAACCAAGTAAGCATTGCGGCATGATGTGCAGCCAGATTTTGGGGGCGCATCATGGCTGCCCCCGTCTGCACTTCAAAAGCCGCAGGAAAGGAGGGTAAATGTTTACTGGAAAGTTCGGTCTGGAGATCGAGTTCACCGGGATTACCCGGCAAAAGGCGGCAGAAACCGCTGTTGGTTTCCTGGGTGGCAGCATTGATGCCACTGGGGACTATTACGATGCCCGCAAAATAACGGCTCCCGATGGGCGTATCTGGAAAATCATGTATGACGGCAGTATCCACTGCCAGAAAAAGGAGGGGCGCAGAACCATATCTGCTGATAACCGTTACAGTGTGGAACTGGTCAGCCCTATCCTGCTCTACCGGGAAGATATCGGCCAGGTACAGGCCTTAGCCAGAAGGCTCCGGAAAGCCGGAGGGTTTGCAAATAAATCCTGCGGCATCCACATCCATCTCGATGGCGCTAACCATACACCCCGAAGCATCCGCAACTTTGTAAACATCATTTATGCACACAATGACCTGCTTTACAAATCCCTGCAGATTGCGCCGGAACGGATGCGTTACTGCAAGAAGATGGATGCCTATCTGGTAGAACGGATGAACAAAGAGAAACCAAAAACTTTGGGGCAGATTGAAGAAATCTGGTACGAAAAGTACCTTGGAAACCGTAACAGCCACTATAACAGCAGCCGTTACTATTTTCTAAATCTGCACAGCTTTTTCCATGGAAACCATACCGTGGAGCTCAGGGGCTTCAACAGCACGCTCCATGCCGGGAAAATCCGTGCCTACATTGTGCTGGCACTTGCCCTGAACCACCAGGCTCTGACACAGAAAAGCGCCAGCAGCCGCAAAGTTCAGGAAGAAAATGAAAAGTTTGCCATGCGTGTGTGGCTCAACCGTATCGGATTCATCGGTGAGGAGTTCAAGAGCTGCCGGGAGCATCTGTACCAGCATCTGGATGGAAACGCCGCCTGGCGGTATGGTTCCAAAGAGAATGTCAGAAGCCACATCAACACAAGAAATACCGGAAATGGAGGGCAAAACGTATGAGAAAAAACAATAACCCAACAAAAGACAGATTCTATATCGCCTATGGTTCTAATCTTAACTTAGAACAGATGGCAAGGCGCTGCCCGACAGCCAGAGTTGTTAAAGCGTCCTTTCTGCATAACCATCGTTTAATGTTCAGGGGGAAAAGCACTGCGGCAGCAACAGTAGAAGAACATAGGGGAAATAAAGTGCCGGTACTGATCTGGCAGTTACAGCCAAGTGATGAGTGCAGCCTCGATGTTTATGAGGGTTATCCCCATCTTTATCGCAAAGAAACACTCAGGGTAACGGTAAACGGCAAACGGGTGCAGGCAATGGTTTATATTATGAACGAATCTCTGCATCCTTACGGTACGCCATCCACCAGCTATTTTGAGACAATCCGGCAAGGCTATGAGGATTCTGGCTTTGATACCAGTATTCTGCGCCACGCTGTACTTGATTCGGTATGGGAGGCATACCTGGCAGAAAAGTATTCGAGGGGAGGTGAAACCCATGACCGAAACCATTAAACGACAGATTGAGGCCATCCGCAAAAGCGGGGAGACCAATATGCTGGACACCCGAATGGTACAGTGGATCGCTAACCGTGAGAACTACTTTGAGTTAGTAATTTATCTGGAAGAACACCGGGAAGAATATGTCAATTATCTTTTTACCGGCGAAGCGCCAGAGAAAGAATAACACACATTACTCCACATTATTACCTCAAAAACAAGACTTGCTTTAACAGGCAATCAGAGTGATAGATGTGTGTGGAAGAAAGGAGACAAAATATTATGAGCTTCCAATATAATTACAACCTCACTGGCAGCAATAGAAAACCTTTGGTGGAGGCAATCAGCCAGATATTGGGCCAGCCCGCCGTATACCAGGGGGCGCCCGGCTTTTCCTACATGGTGGGCGATTATACCGTCGACAGGAACGGCATACTGTCATATGGCAGCAATATCCATCCCGATTTTGCAGCAGTACTTGTCGAAGACCTGCGGAAAAGGGGCTTTACGGCAGAAAAGGTGGTTATGAATGATGTAGGAACTAACGGTGGAGAAGATGCTGCGGACAGCAATGTGTCTGAGGCAGTGTCAAATGATAATGCCCTGGACAAGTTCACGGTCGAAATTCCTGACACGGGTTTTACCCCGGAAGCACGGGAAAATCTCAAAAAGATAGTTGCCAGCAAAGCAACATTGCTGGGGCAGGCTCTGGAGACAGACAATTTGTCGATTGTGGAACTTGACGGCAAAATCGCTTTCCCGTGGTTTACGCATCATGGGCTTGATGGCGAAGCAGATACATACAGCCGCTTCATTGCCGCCATCTGCAAAATGGCAAAGACACAGAAACGGGTGACGGCGGTAGAAAAACCGATTGAGAACGCTAAGTTTACCATGCGCATGTTTCTGATCCGTCTAGGTTTTATCGGAGATGAGTACAAAACTGCACGGAAAATCCTGCTGAGGAACCTTACCGGCAACAGCAGCTGGAAGTCTGGGTACAAACCAAATCGGCCAGCAGAAACAAAGTGAACAAAATAATACAGCACATTAACATGGGGGTCTCCAATGAGGCTCCCTGTACTTTACGGTGGACATGCCACCGGGAACTCCTCACAAAGTTTAGCTCAACCCCTGCTTTTTTACGTAAAGCGAGTGATAGATGTGTGTGGGGTTCAGAAACGGAGGTGTCATATGAGGAAAATAACCAAATTAGAAAGCCAGAATGTACAACCCATCAAACGGAAACGTGTAGCAGCTTATGCCCGGGTGTCTTCCGGTAAGGATGCGCAAATACACTCCCTGTCTGCCCAGATCAGTTATTACAATAATTATATCGGCAGCCGGGGTGATTGGGAGTTTGCCGGGATTTATGCTGATGAGGCTATGACGGGTACAAAAGAAAACCGCCCCGAATTTCAGAGATTGCTGACCGATTGCCGGGCTGGGAAAATTGACATGGTAATCGTTAAGTCCATTACCCGGCTAGCGCGCAACACTGTAACGCTGTTGGAGACTGCCCGTGAGCTTAAAGCGTTGGAGATTGATATTTATTTTGAAAAAGAAAATATCCACACCTTAAGCACAGATGGCGAGCTGATGCTGACGCTCTTAGCATCGTTTGCCCAGGAGGAAAGCCGCTCTGTTTCCGAGAACGTTAAATGGCGCATCCGCAAGAACTTCGAACAGGGAATCCCCGTGGGCGGCGGAGTGCTCGGATACCGTTTTAGGGACGGTATGTTACAGGTGGTGCCGGAGGAAGCGAAAATTGTAAAACAGATTTTTGACGATTTCCTCAATGGTATGGGACGGGTTGCTATTGTCAGAAAGTTAAATGGCATGGGCATTACCACAAAGCAGGGCAATCCATGGAGTCCAAGCAGCATCTATCAAATTCTGCACAATGACAAATACACGGGAAACCTGTTGCTGCAGAAAACATATTCTTCGGATCACATTAGCAAAAAAAGAAGCAAAAACAATGGCGAGCTGCCCATGTATTATGTGGAAGACAGCCATGAAGCCATCATCGACAGGGAAACCTTCCAGAAAGTACAGGAAGAGCTGGAACGGCGTGCAGAGAAGTTTTACCATCCAAGCACAAGGTCTGAACCATATCTTTTTACAGGTCTGTTATGCTGCGGAATATGCGGCAAACACTACCGCAGGCGTATCGTGCACCAAGGCAGTAGGCATAGAAAAGCTGCCTGGATTTGCCTGACTTTTGATACTTGCGGCAAAGGAGCCTGCCCTTCCCAGCAGATCCCGGAATCCATTCTCGTTGCAAAAACCTCAGAGTTATTGGGAATAAACGATCTGAACCGGACAATACTGCTGGAGCATATCAGAGAAATCCAAGTTCCGGGACATAATACCTTAATCTATGTATTTCAAGATGGGCATACGGAAAAAGTAGCTTGGCAAAACCCTTCCCGGCGGGAAAGTTGGAGCGACACTATGAAACAGTCGGCACGGGAAAGACAGCAAAAAATTAGAGAACAGAAAAGAAAGGGGGAAGAAAAATAATGGCAGCACCAACAAGAAAAATCCAAAAGATAGAAAGCCGGGTCAGCCTGCTTAATACTATACCGGAGGAAACCAGACAAAAACGGCGTGTGGCGGCATATGCCCGCGTATCTACGGATTCTGATGAACAATTATCCAGCTACGAGGCACAGGTGGATTTTTATACCCGGCACATCAAAAGCAACCCGGAATGGGAGTTTGTCGGTGTATATACGGATGAAGGCATCTCCGGCACAAATACCAGAAAACGGGAAGGGTTTAATCACATGGTGGCGGATGCGCTTGCTGGAAAAATTGATTTAATCCTTACTAAGTCAATCAGCCGCTTTGCCCGCAATACAGTAGATACGCTTACTACTGTCCGCAAACTCAAAGAAAAGAAAGTAGAAGTATATTTTGAAAAAGAGAATATTTACACCCTGGATGCAAAGGGCGAGGTAATGATTACGATTATGAGCAGCCTGGCACAGGAAGAAAGCCGCTCCATTTCGGAGAATGTTACCTGGGGAAAACGCCGCAGCATGGAAGAAGGCAAATTTTCCCTTGCATACAAAAATTTTCTTGGCTATGAGAAGGGCGAGGATGGCCTGCCTAAAATCGTGGAGAAAGAAGCAGAAATTGTCCGTGAAATTTACCGATTATTTCTGGAAGGAAAAACTGTCCGTACGATTGCAAATCACCTTACCGGGCAGGGAATTTCCACACCATCAGGAAAAACTAAATGGTGCGTTTCTACCATTATGAGCATTCTTCAAAATGAAAAATACAAAGGAGATGCCCTGTTGCAAAAGACCTATACCGCAGATTTTCTCACAAAAAGCATCAGGAAAAACAAGGGGGAGGTTCCGCAGTATTATATCCAGAACTCCCATCCGGCTATTATTGACCCGGAAACCTTTGAACTGGTACAGCAGGAAATTAAGAGGCGGCATCCTAGGCGCAGGCAGTTGCACCAAAACAGCCCATTTACGGCTAAAATTATCTGTGGTGACTGTGGCGGCTATTACGGCCGGAAAGTCTGGCACAGCAACAGTAAACACCGCAAATATATCTGGCGGTGCAACGAGAAATATCAGAATAGCCCCCTCTGCTCCACACCTAATTTAGATGAGTCTGTCCTCAAAACCGCCTTCGTGGCAGTGTTTAACCAAGTGTTAGGCGATAAGAAGCAGTATATTGACCACTTTGAAGAAATGATGCCGATACTGGCTGATACCAGTAGTCTGGAAAAACAGTTGGAAGACGCAGACAAAATACATGATGAGCTAATGGGGAATCTCCGCCGCTACATGGAGGAAAATACCAGGCATATTCAAGACCAAGGAACATACAACCACCACTTTTCTGAACTGGATGCAGAATGTAAACAGGCTGAAAAACAGATAGCGTGCCTGCAGGAAAAAATTCAAGCACAGTCTGCAAGAAAAGAACAAATCCGCCGCTGCCTTGATGAGCTACGGAAGTGTGGAAATATCTTGGAGGAATTCGACCTTGACCTATGGAATTCTATGGTTGAGTCTGTGACAGTATGTTCTGACAAGATACTGGAGTTCCAATTCCGGGATGGGACGAAAATTTCTGTATCTATGCCAGAAAAACTAAATAAAGCACCTTAGAAAGTACGCATTGCGAGCAATTTAGTTATAGAGCCTACGGGAACAATTCCGTGGGCTTTATATCAAATCGATTAATTTCTAAATAAATGATAGCCAAAGTGTATCTAATTATATATTTACATACTGTTTTTTTAGATTATATTTTTCTTGATAGTTTTTCATGTGGTGCTATAATATAGTTGAGTACAGTTGTGATTTTTTACACTGAATGACTTCTGCTTTTCTAATTGAATAAAATATACTAGGAGGGGTAAAATGAAGATTCCTGCTATTTGGGTCACAATCGGTCAACGTGGTATTTCGCATAACGATTTAGAACATCTTCGTTCGTATCCAATTGATGGGATTCGAATTAATACTGGTCGAAGTTCGTATAATTGGATTTATCAAGCGATATCAATATTAATAGAGCTTGGATATAGTCCAAATCAGATTTTTCTTGATATTGGAAATCAAAAGACGCGTGTAACATTTCGAAATAACGACAAAATTACATTTCATATTGGTGATTGTATCACTGTTTATGATGAATACGATGATAATGCCGATTTCTGGTTAGAACATAATGGTTTTTTAAATAAAGTCTCATTAAATGATGTGATTTATTTCAGTGACGGAGAAATTCAATGCAATGTTATTGACATTCAGAGAAAGAGTATAAAGATTGTATTTCAAACGGACTGTACAATGGCCACTAAAGTTGCTATGGGAATTGTCGGAAGAGATTTTTCACATTTCGAAATTTCGAATGACGAGATAATAAATGTAAATAATATACTTGCAGAGTATCCAATTAGTCTTATTTTGTCATTTGTTGAAAATGCAAATAATATAATATGGGCAAGAACAGTATTTCCACTTTCCTCTAATATTGTACCTAAGATTGAGACTAACACCGCAATAGAAAATATTACTTCAATAACTCGAATCGTTAATTCTGTTTTTGTTGGACGAGGGGATTTAGGGCTTTCTGTTGGGATTGAAAAGGTAGGTGTTCTCCAAAAATATCTAATTTCATCAGCTCATAATGCTAACTGTAACATCGCAATTGGAACAGGTATACTCGAATCGCTTAGATGGAACCAATTTCCTCTCAGAGCAGAAGTAGCTGATATCACCAATCTTTGTTATGATGGTGCTGATATTATTGTATTGACAGCAGAAACTGCTAATGCAAAAAATCCATTTAGATCGATTGATTTCTTAATAAAGGAATTGGATTATATGAGTAAAATTTAATCTATTGGAGAGTAACTGGATTATTGTGAAAATATATTCTCCTAATTTGAATTTCTACATTGCTTATTTAGTAAACGATTCAATGTCAAGTCAGATTACCCGCAAAACGGCTCTGACTTGACTTTGACCCATTCTCTTAAAAATGTCGATAACTCCATCGGAATGTTTTTTTCTGTTATAGAACTACGGTTTTCTTTAAGTAACCTTAAATATTTAAAAAAGTACTAATATGCACCATTATATTTTGTGCCATATCAATTAACTTAGGAACTGATGTTATAACAGTACATAATTGAGAAAATTTTGTCAAAACATTGGAAAATTTTGTCCTTTTATCTACTGTATTGTCATTTTTTAAATCGGTTACAGACATTTCTAGTTCATCTATTTTCTTTTTTATCACTTCAATTTCAGCAGTTTTTTCTACGCTTTTACTATATGATAATTCGTATTCCAAGTTTGTTATCAAATTATTTAACTCAACATCATGGGTATTTATTATATCATTATAGTCTCCATCTTTCAATTTTCTTAGTATTTCATTAATTTGATTTGTATATATTACGGGTCTATTATCGAAACTAGTCTCCAAATTATTTTGCGTTATTGTTTTCGCTTTCTCGTTATATTGATTTTGTCCAAACATATTAATTGTCCTTGCCATACCTCTTTCCTCCTCCATCTTATAAAACAGCAAAATGTGTTTTATAGCATCGATTTTAGTAGTTATTTTTACATCTCTTAATATTCTTCGCAAATCATTACTTTCTTTAACATGCTTTAAGAATATTTGAGTTAATGTTATCTTTAAGGATATGTCTTCCACATTTTTCTCGTCTAGAGCACAATATATCTGTATCAACATCCTTACCATGTATCCTAAATTATAATCTATTCCTTCTAGCCCTCGTAATATCCCTCCTTGTACAACAAATGGAACACGAAAAAAATCATCCAAAATTACTTCAATATGATCCCTATGTTTATTAACATAATTTTTATCTTTAAATAAGCAGTTATAGAACCAAGCCTTACTTTTATCTGGCAGTTTGACAGCATCATAACTTCTAATTTCTATCTTATTTATATTTACACTTTTATAAGTAGAAAAAGCCCAAAGTGCATATCTATCCATTTTATCATCTTGCAGTAATTCATTCATAACTTTATGATTTACAATTTTCACGTATTGCTTTTTCTTTACTATTCTATAATTACAAGCATATATTTTAGTCAACCACATTTTAGATAAAAAATCATTTGAATCAAGGATCTTTCTAACATTTCGAGCGTTAATATTAATATCAAAGTTAGAAAAGACAATTGTACATAATCGAAAATGCATTCTTGATATTTGATTTTCGGCATGACTTCGAAAAAGGTTTAATAAATCTTGTTTGCTCAAAATTATAGAAGCTATTGCGAAAATCCAAGTAATGTTCTCATCGTCATTTTCAATACCTTCTGTTAAATTTTTAATACATCGAAAAACCAAATCAGGTGTATGCTCATATGCAATTAAATGATAAGTCCATTTACGGATTTTATAATCATCACTTTGAACAATTTTATATAAGATAGAACACAAATCACCCTTACAATTACCAAATAATATCATCCCTTCTTCTAATTGGGTTATCAAATTTTGAATGGATGTTTTTATAACATTATTATTTTTATCTAATAAACCTTTGCGGATAATATTATAATCATCAATTCCTATATAATAGGATTCATTCATTCTTAATCCCCCCTAATCATTGAGGTCCTTTTATGAATAAAAAAACGCATTCATTACATAACCATACGTAGACCTCAAATTTATTTGGTCAACAATAATTAAATAAGAATGCGTTAGTTATCTCAACTATGTATGCTTTTAAGGGTTAATTTCTTTTTCTCGCGTTTTAAAATCTAAATATCTTTCATAATAATGTGAAGCAACATCGCTCTTAATATCAAAACTCGCCATATCCTCAAAATAAATCTTAGTTTCATTTTGATCAATTACGGTTTTCAAAATTTTAATCATACCAACGCATCCTTGCCCCTTGATTATAAGCGGTATCTGAAATCCAATTGGATAAATTCTTTTTTCACTTTTTATAGTATACTTCACCTCATCTTCAACAAGGATTTTATCCAAATCAGCGACCACCATAAACCAATTAAATTCAACAACTAAACCCATTTTTCGATCCACCTTTCCAAATTAATTACTAATTATATAATAACACCATGTATTTTATTTGTCAATCACTCATTTTTACATGATAGGTCAATCGCTCAAAAACCAAAAGAGGTGAAGTATGCCGTAAAAATAGCTAAAATCTACTGTCAAGTAGGAGAAAGTCAATAATATAAATATTATTTTGGTGCTCTATCTTTGGAAAACAATTTTAAGCGATTGCCCTATATACATGATGCTGGAGCTTTACTTAGAGGAAAGAAGAGAGCATAGGATTTATGATACAAAAAAATATATAAACACCAGTTTACAACTTTTTAATTTTTTGAAAAATAAAATACAAACTCAGTCTCT
>OFHA01000525.1_pt1 | contig 33194 bp, 30 predicted proteins | sample 1521891 | NCBI WGS metagenome assembly OFHA01 (sample SAMEA3504089, study PRJEB24116) | mouse gut metagenome | biome: mouse gut; feature: mouse-associated habitat; material: faeces | place: Denmark | collected 2011
TTTTTATTATTTCTGGCAGGGAGGATTTTTTCCGGGATGACGGCAAAAGGGGCAGTTTGGAGAGAGGAGAGAAAGAAAAGAGATGGACGAGCAGAAAAAACAGGAATATGCGGAATATGTGAAGGAGGTTACGCCGAAGAACAATCTGGCACTGCAGATGGCAAAAGCTTTTTTAGTAGGCGGTATCATCTGTGTGATCGGGCAGGCGATCTTAAATACGGCACAGCAGAGGTACGGGATTGATAAGGATACGGCGGGGAGCTGGTGCGCCATGCTGCTGGTACTTGCGAGCGCAATTCTGACAGGGTTTAATCTGTACCAGAAACTGGTGAAATTCGGCGGCGCCGGGGCGCTGGTACCGATCACGGGCTTTGCCAATTCGGTATCTGCGGCGGCGATCGAATACCAGAAAGAGGGACAGGTGTACGGCGTCGGGTGTAAAATCTTTACGATCGCAGGACCGGTTATTTTGTACGGGATTTTTACAAGCTGGGTGCTGGGGGTTTTGTACTGGATTGGGAAGATGACAGGAATTGTATGATTGGGAGAGGCTTTTTAGGAGCAGGGCAGCGGATGGGATGGTTCGCTGCCCTGTTTTGGCCTTTGATGAAAGAAGGACAGGTATTCTATGCCGATTATGCAAAACCAGAGGGCTTTTGTGATGAAGCGTGGAAAGCAATTTATCAATATGTATTCGCATTGGCAAATGGCGCGGAAGGCTGGTATTCTAATGATTGGATTGCCCCCAAACATAAAGGTGTGGTAATTTGTTCATGTAATGATGGGTTAAGACCTGTTATTATCAAAGTTGAACGGGTTAATGAATAGTCAAGAAATTAGGTAAAAGTAATTAGCGACTATGTAGTACCCCATGTGGGGAAAGGGGGATTGCTTGTGGTTTGCACGGAAGTATACAAGGAGCATATCGAGTATACATTTAATGCCTTTTGCAGAGAAAACTGTACAATCTTTGTCTGTCTCTCGCTTATTTCTTTACGAAGAAGTTGTTCCTGCTGTTCAAGCAAAGCAGAAATGACGCTGCTGAGGTTAGTTTTAGACAGCAACTCTCCTATGCTGTTAATTGAAATGCCAACATCACGAAGAAAGCAGATGGTTTTTATTCGATTAAAGTCGTCCTCTGAATAAAGTCGCCTGCCGACTTCAGAGATTTCGCTGGGCGTTAAAATACCGCGGGTATCATAGTACTGTCCTAACGGATACGCCGCAGCGTTACAAGCAATACGTTACCCAAGGGGATTTTTTAAAATTTTATTCAAATTCATTTACTCCAACCTATTTTCCGGTTGCGCTGAATCGTCCGTCCGCCGGATTCTCCGTATTCTTTCTTCAAATTGTATCAGTATATAATTATGCGCAGACAGCCGAATAATAGCAAATACCGGATTGTAAATGATTTAGGCTGGCTGATAGAACAATGTAGATTTTATTCCGAAAGTCGGAGAATATTATTCCTATAAGATTCGTATTATTCCGAAAATGGAGTATAATGTTTCATAGAACAGTTGTTGGAGGATTATAGAAGTAATACGGATCTGTAGGGAATATTGGTGATAGTTATGGGAATTATTTTAAAAACCTGATATAATATGAGCAATATTAAATTGCCGAAGATGACGTTATTTGGAAATTACCAGAATGGATACACCAGATACATGAGAAGAAAGAGCGGCAGAGAGAGTAAAAATCCTTTCACAGAGTGAATTTCAATTTAAATAGCTTTTAAAGGAGCAAATATGGAAGAATTGTTTGAATTGACAAAGTTTGATTCTTACAAAGAAGATAACCGAAGGGAAGTAAAGAAAGCGGAAGGTGGCATTCCTAATAGTTTATGGGATACTTATTCTGCATTTGCCAATTGTTATGGCGGTGTTATTATTCTTGGGGTAAAAGAGGATAAAGACGGTAATTGGCACCCAACTGGATTGAAAAATGCGGCAAAATTGAAGAAAGATTTCTGGGATACTCTTAATAACCGTAAAAAGGTGAGCATCAATCTTTTGAAAGATGATGACGTGGAAACTTTTTCGGTGGCTGGCACAGATGACGTGATTATGGTAATCTGGGTACCGAGTGCAAAACGGGAGCAAAAGCCAGTATATATCAATGATGATTTGTTTGGAGGAACTTATCGAAGGAATTGGGAAGGAGATTATCACTGTACCAGATTACAGGTCAAAACAATGCTGAGGGATCAGGCAGAGGAAACAATGGATATGGAAGTGCTTGATGAGGCTGAAATTGAAGATTTGAATCAGGACTCCATTCGGGGTTATCGTAACAGCCATAAATCTTTTAAGCCAGGTCATCCATTTGAGAGATTGAATGATAATGAGTATCTCAGAGTGATAGGGGCAGCAGGACTTTCCAAAGAGGACAAAAGGCTTCATCCCACTGTAGCCGGAATGCTTATGTTTGGAAACGAGTATGACATTGTGAGATATTTTCCGGAATATTTTTTAGATTACAGGGAAAATCCGGATACGGTAATTAGATGGACGGACCGTCTTCAATCATCATCAGGCGAATGGTCAGGAAATTTATTTGATTTTTATTTTCGAGTATACAATAAGATGATTAAGGATATTAAGGTTCCGTTTAAGATGCAGGGAGGTTTTCGGATTGACGATACTCCGATTCACAGGGCATTGAGGGAAGCATTGGCAAATTGCATCATTAATACGGATTTTTATGGAAAATATGGTGTTATCATAATCAAAGAGGACGATAAAGTTATATTGGAGAATCCAGGTTATATCAGACTCGGAAAGGAACAGATGCGTAGAGGTGGAAAATCCGATCCGAGAAATAAGAGTCTGATGAAAATGTTTAATCTGATAGATATAGGTGAACATGCAGGCAGTGGAGTACCAAATATTTTTAATGTATGGGAAGATGAAGGTTGGGAGGAACCTGTCATAAAAGAAAGCTTTGATCCGGACAGAACATCACTGATTTTAAAATTTATTAAAAAACAAGTGGTAAAAACAAGCGATAAAAAGCAAGCGATAAAAACAAGCGATAAAAAGCAAGCGATAAAAACAGAAAAAAATATAAAAGAAATCAGGTTATATCTGCAAAAATGTGAGGCGGCAAAAACAAGCGATATTGCAGAATTGCTTGGTTTGAGTACAGCAAGAACGAGGGTAATACTTTCTGAAATGGATGACGTTGAGGCACTGGGAACAAATAGAACAAGAAGGTATCGGCTGCGGTCGAAAGAAAAATTAATGAATGTCTGACACAGACAGAGAGACAGGGACAGGCGTATGGCGTTGCATGTAAAGATTGCGAACTTGCGCACACGAAAAAAACATGTTATGTTTATAAAACAAAATGAAATGCCTGAACCTTCGGGCTTTGCTGTTATCATAAAATACATGCAGGAGAAAATATCATGAAGATCATGCCGAACCGTATGGATTACGGGTTTTTACAATATCAGAAGGAATTTGAGGAGAAGGCGCTGGAGGTGCTGCGCTCGGGCTGGTATGTGCTGGGGAAGGAAGTGGAAACGTTTGAGGAGCGCTTTGCGGCATATACCGGAGCAAAATATTGTGCCGGCGTGGCAAACGGGCTCGAGGCGCTGCAGATAGCCGTGCATCTTCTGGGGATCGGTGCGGGGGATGAGGTGATTGTGCAGGGAAATACATATATTGCCAGCGTAATGGGAATTACAATGAATGGCGCCGTGCCGGTATTTGTGGAGCCTGATTCGTATTATCAGATCGATGCGGATAAAATAGAGGCATCCATTACGGAGAGGACAAAGGCCGTTATGGTGGTGCATCTTTACGGGCATGTGGCGGATATGGATAAGATCACGGCCATCTGTAAGAAGCATCGTCTGAAACTGATCGAGGACTGTGCCCAGTCCCACGGAGCGATGTACAAAGGGAAGATGACGGGCACATTCGGGGACATGGGCTGTTTTTCCTTCTATCCGTCCAAAAACCTGGGAGCCTTCGGTGACGGGGGCGCTATTGTCACGGATGATGAGGCGCTTGCCAGGGAGATAAAGATCTACCGGAATTACGGCAGCGAAAAGCGCTATTATAATAAAGTGGTGGGAGTAAATTCCAGGTTGGATGAGCTGCAGGCGGGACTTTTAAATGTGCGTCTGCCTCATATGGATGAGATCACGAAGGAGCGGCAGGAACTGGCGCGGCGATATCGGGAGAATATAAGGCAGGAGCTGGTTACATTGCCGGAAGAGAGGGAAGATACGGAGACTGTCTGGCATCAGTACGTGCTGCGCTGCGAAAGGCGGCAGGAACTGATTGACTATTTAAGTCAAAAGGGGATCGGCACGATTATCCATTATCCGATACCGCCCCATCTGTCGGAGGCGTATGCTTATCTGGGGCATCAGAAGGGAGACTTCCCGATTACGGAAGAGTATGCGGACAGGGTGCTCTCGATTCCGATGTATACCGGGATGACGAGGCAGGAGCAGGATTATGTGATTGAGGCGATCAACGGCTGGGATATTCACTGAAGCGTCTGTTTTTAGATACTTTGTTCCATGAGAGGGGCTGCGGAAAAGAAAGTTGTCAAAACCGCGGAATTAAAGTATACTGTTTTATGGAAATGATGTCAGGGCGGAAGCGGTATGTTCCGCGCGGTAAACATAAAAAGAAGGGGCTGCTTTTGGCAGCAGGGGAATATGAGTATACTGGATGAACAGATAAAGTTGTTGGAATGGAAAGATTTGGGCGATGAGCGGGGAAATCTCGTGGTTGTCGAGGGAAATGTGGATATTCCCTTTGAGATTAAACGGATATTTTATATATACGGCTCAGATGACACGGTTGTCAGAGGGCAGCATGCCAATAAAAATTCGGAGTTTGTGATGATCAATGTCTGCGGGACGAGTAAGGTGAAGGTGGACAACGGAACGGAGAGCCGTGTGATTGAACTGAGCAGGCCGCGGATGGGGCTTTATCTGAAAAACAATGTGTGGAAAGATATGTACGAGTTTTCGCCGGATTCTATTTTGCTGGTGCTTGCCAGCGAGCATTACGACGAGAAGGAGTATATCCGGGATTATCAGGAATATTTAAAGTATATGGAAGAGATGGAACCGGATAACGCAGGGCAGGCTTTGCAACGGTAAGCGGGCATTGTATGGGGAGTTTTGCATTGTGAAAGAGGGCGAAGGCCGTAAAGAAGGGTAAGACAGAGTGAGTAAATTATCGATTGTAGTGCCGGTGTATTATAACGCGGATACGCTGGAACTTTTATATGAGGACATGCTGAAAAAGGTCCTTGGCAAATTAGAGGAGTATGAGATTGTTTTTGTGGATGACGGTTCGGGGGATGATTCCTGGGAGGTGATGAACCGTCTGCGGGAGAAGGATGAGCATATTAAGTGTGTGAAGCTTTCCCGTAATTTCGGCGAGCACGCGGCGCTTCTTGCGGGGCTGTCCGCCAGCAGCGGGGACTGTGCCGTGACCAAGCAGGCGGATCTGCAGGAGGATTCCGCGCTGATCCTTGAGATGTATGAGAGCTGGAAGCGGGGAAATAAGGTGGTGCTGGCTGTCAGAAAAGAGCGTAAGGAGAATCCCGTAAAGGTTTTCTTTGCGAATATGTATTATAAGATTATCCGCAGTATGGTCAATAAAAATATGCCTGCGGGTGGCTGTGACTGTTATCTGGTGGACCGGAAGGTTATCGAGGTTTTGGAGCGGCTGGATGAGAAAAATTCGTCCCTGACGCTGCAGGTGATGTGGGTTGGTTTTCAGACGGACATGATCTATTTCGTGCGGCAGGACCGTGAGATCGGAAAATCACGCTGGACGCTGTCGAAGAAGGTAAAGCTGGTGATGGATTCGGTGATGAGTTTCTCCTATTTTCCGCTCAGATTTATGTCAGGACTGGGGATCGTGTTTAATATTCTTGCCATAATATTGCTGGTCAGCGTATTTGTGGAAAAATTTACAAAAGGGACACCGATTCAGGGCTGGGCGTCTTTGATGTGTGTGATACTTTGTGCATGCGGACTTTTGATGCTGATGATGGGAGTGCTGGGGGAGTATATCTGGCGCACGCTGGATGCGGCAAGGACGCGTCCGCCTTATATTGTGGATGAAGTGAAGGAAGTGCGAGGGGGAGACGGAAAGTAACAGGGAAGGCGGATGGCCGGACCGTTGCCACAGGAAAGAAGTGCCATCATCGGTGGAAACAGGAAAAGCGTTGAATAACAGAAAAGAAACGGGAAGTTATTTTGGAAAAATAAAAGCGGTACTGATCATATTAAGCATTTTTGCGGCTGTAAAAATGCTTTTTTTTGCATTCGGGCTGGACGAGGAGTATCAGCTTGTGATGGCTTACCGGAATGTGAAGGGAGATAAGCTGCTTTTTACCATGTGGGAGCCTCATCAGACTTCGGCGTTTTTGTGTTCCCTTCTGATGCGTCCGTATCTGGCGCTGTTTGGCACAACCGGCGTTGCGGTCTGGCTGCGGCTTTGCGGCACATTGATCCATTTGGGAGTAAGCTGTTATCTTTGCAGGACTTTGCGTCGCATGGTCAGCGGGGAGAGTGCTTTTTCGCTGGGGCTGATTTATTTTAATACGATTCCGAAGCAGATCATGCTGCCGGAGTTCGGTATTATGCAGGTGTGGTTTCTGACACTTATGTCACTCTTTTTGTTACGGTATTATGACTGTGGCGGCAGTGAAGACGGAAAGGGTGTCAGTGGCGGAAACAGGGGAGATATCTGTGTCATAAAGGGTGTCGGCGGAGCATGTGGAAGTGACAGTGGTGTCAGAAATAGGAAGTATCTGATTTTGGCGGCATTTACGCTGGTCTTAGAGGTACTTTCTTATCCTTCCTGTTTACTGCTGTATTTTCCGGTGATGTGGATTATCTGGCGGCGATCAGGGAAAAACAGGTTTTCGGATATGGGGATCGTAACGGGGATCTGCGGGCTGTGCGCCGTTGTTTATTTGGCATTGCTGTTGAGAAATAATACGCCGGAGGGGCTGCTGCGGACGGTTTCGTATATTGTGAACGGGGATATCACCCATTCTTTGACGGTTGCGGATAAGCTGATTGCCTTGGGGAAGGATATGCTGCTGCCGGTGATACTTTGTATGGGAATATTTTTTGCGGCTAAAGCGGCGGCTTCTTTGACGGGGAAAAGGCTGAAGCGAAAAGGCGGGGCGGCAGAAGGAGAGACAGGGCGGACGAAAGAGAAAGCAGATCAGGAGAAAACAGCATTGCAGGGGATTGAGCTGATCTGGACGGCGGTGTTTTCCCTTTTGGTGGAGTTATGGTACTGGATTGTGTGTAATGCAGGATATGAGTCCATGCAGATCCATCTGGTGGTATTTGCGGTGCTGGGAATCATATATTACAGGAAACGCTGCACGGACACCGCAGGGGATAACGGCGTGAAAAAGGCATACCCGGAAGCGCGTATGTGTCAAAGGAGGCTGCAGAGCGGGCTTCTGCTGGACGGAATCTGCATGGCGGGGGCGGCGCTTGTGGCGGTATTGTATTTGACGGATCTGGGACTGATGGATTCTCTGCCGCATGCGATGACGGCGGCATTTTTCGGGATGGTGCTTGTTGTGATGAACCGGGAGGAGGAAAGGTTTCTCGGCGGTGCAAAGAAGAAAGCTAAAGAGACGGCAGAGGAGAGCGGGAAAAATGTGCCGGAGGGTATCCGGCTGAAAAACCGGGGATCAGAAGCCTGCGTTTTGGTTGTACTGGTTTTGTGGGCGCTTACGGCCGTCTTTGGAAAGGGATATACGCTGCGCTCCGGAACGGGCTATCACAATGTGCTGCAGAGCGGCGGTATTTTGAAATACGGTCCGGCGGCGGGGACAATCTCCGATTATATGTGCGCCTATATCTATAACTGCGACTACGAGGACTGGCAGGATATGATCCGGGACGGTGATAAGGTGCTGATCATGGTGGATCAGATCATGAATCTGGGTACAATCCAGTATTTGTTCAGGGATGTGGAGATTTCCCACTATTCGATCGTGAATCCCACGGCTTATGATGAAAGGCTTAAGGAGTACTGGGAGATGTTTCCGGAGAAGCAGCCGAATGTTATTATTGTTGATGACTGGTATGGTCAATTGATGACGGATCCGGAGGGATGGCTGATGCGGTATGCGGAGGGAGAGTTCGGTTATACTTCTGTGGAGCAGGGGCGGTATATACGGATTTACAGGAGAGGACTTGATGATAATTCAGGAATTATTGACTGAAAATATTGTAAGGGATTATTATACTGCGAATATTAAGGCGGAAGTAATACTTGACACCATCCTGACACCTGTTATCGGCGAAATATTGACGGTAATCGGACGGCGGAATGAACAAATAAACGGTGAAATGAAACTGCTTGCGAAAGAATTTCCTGTTTTGAAAAGCAGGGAGATTGAAAGAGAGGAAAAGCCGAGTTTCCTGAGTTATAATGCGGATTATCTGATGTGCGATAAAGATTCCATATATTTGGTGGAACTGAAGAGCAGACGGGAGAGTTACGACTATGCTCAAATGAAAAACTATCTGATGTATTGCTCGGACGAAGAGACATTTGCTGACAGAGCGGGTAAAAATTTTGTTTACTTGCTGAATCATGTAAGTAAAACAGGGTATTCACATAAAAGATGGAAAGAGATATGGAAAGAAACATCAGAAGTGAAGGAAGGGTTGAAATGGCTGTTTGAGATTATTATCCGTTATTCGGAAGAGAGAGGGAGAACAGCTTATCCGGAAATCGGTTGGGAAGAAAGGGAGCATGACCATGCTGACAGGGCGGTTTCCTATTTAAGACAAAGTGGGGGAGTTTCATCTAAAAAGCATCTTTTTACCGCCGGACAGATACTTGACAATATGAAAGATAAGGAATTGTGGGAGAAAAAGATAAAATTACTTTATCTTATGCCGGGGACAGCTTTCCAAAACAAAATACCGTCCGACTGCATTGTGGTGACTTTTCAGGAAATAATGGAACAGGCTGATGCTGTTTGCAGAGAAATGGATAAGCCTGATTTAATAAAATACTGGAACTGGGTGATGAATATATTGGTGCGATGCAGCCTGTGTTGAAAAAGGAAATGAAAGCCGGAAAGAGAACTTATTTTCGGAAATGTGATGTTCGGATTTTCTGCCGTTTCCGGCCATAGCGGAATAAAATAAAGCCTTCCTGCGCACTTTAAAGAAAAAGAGGTAAAGTGTGCAGGGAGGTTTTTGGATGGGAAAGCAGAATGGAAAAGCGGGAATAAACGGAAACGGTGTAACGGCGGGCTGTCAGAGCTTTATACCCGAGCGCCGGGTATATATCAGGCAGAGCGCCTGTGTGGCGGGAACAAAGGAAAGCGAAGGTCCTTTTGGGGAACTGATCGATATGGTTGGGAAGGATGATCTGTTTGGCTGTAATACCTGGGAGGAGGCGGAGAGCACGCTCCAAAAGGAGGCGGTAACGCTGGCGCTGGGAAAGGCAGGAATGAAGGCGGAGGAGGTACGCTATCTGTTTGCGGGTGACCTGCTTGGTCAATCTACGGCATCTTCCTTCGGGGTTTCTTCTTTTGGTATTCCCCATATGGGCGTATACGGTGCCTGCTCCACCTGCGGGGAGACGTTAGGGCTCGGAACGATGGCAATCTCAGGGAAAATGGCGGAGGATGTGGTCTGTGTCACGTCCAGCCATTTTGCCAGCGCGGAGAAGGAGTTCCGTTATCCCCTTGCCTACGGAAACCAGCGTCCTCCCTCGGCGACCTGGACTGTCACGGGAGGCGCGGCTTTCATATTGACTTCTAAAGTCAGTAAACGAAACCGGGCGGAGATCACCGGTGTGACAAACGGAAAGATCGTGGACTATGGTATCAAGGATTCCATGAATATGGGCGCCTGTATGGCGCCTGCGGCCTGCGAACTGATCGCCGCGAACCTGAAAGATTTCGGCAGAACACCGGGAGATTATGATAAGATCATCACCGGGGATCTGGGGCTTGTGGGACAGAGGGCTCTGATCGATCTTTTAAAAGAGAAAAATATTAATATAGAGGATCAGCATCTGGACTGCGGCATCGAGATTTATGACGGCAGCAGCCAGGATGTGGGGAGCGGCGGTTCCGGCTGCGGGTGCAGCGCGGTGACGCTTTCCGCTTATATCCTGAAAATGCTGGAGGAGGGCATCTGGAAGAGAGTGCTTTTTGTACCGACCGGTGCGCTGCTCTCCAAGACCAGTTTTAATGAGGGAATGACAGTTCCGGGAATCGCCCACGGGATCGTGCTGGAAAGTACTGCGGCGTAGGGGGAGAATGCGGGATACAGTGTCATTTGGTTCAGCCATTCCTCCCGGCCGGGAGAGAAATAGAATGCATGAAAAGAATAAAAGTTTGATGACAATAAAATAGTTGGTGTATTTTTATGGAAAAAAGAACGCCGCCGGATCACACGATGATGAAGCTGCCAGCATACCCGATATGCGGCAATCGTGCCGGGGGCTCTTTTTTTATTATGCGGGCAATGGGACAGGCGCTGGGGATGGCTTTGATATGCCGGCGATGGAAAAACTGGGGAATATCCGAATATTGGGAAAATGTATAAATGCAAGATTAAAGTTTCCTTAAATTTATGCATTTCCATGGTTTTCCGGCAAAAAAGAGTTGACATGGTTTATAGCCGTGCGTATGATAAAAGTAACAGCACAAAAGTACATATATCTGTGTTATGATGTCTGTGAAGAAAAAAATGGAACAGGAGGACAACCATGAAAGTATGGAAAAAAATGACGGCGATGGTTTTGGCTGCGGCTGTAACGGTGGGAACACCTTTAGTTGCCTGCGCGGAACCGAATGCCTGGATTGACGGAAATACACCGGAAGAATATACAAACAGAGTAACGACTACGGGAGGAAGCATTATTGCACCGTCCGTTGTGACGGATTTTCACGCATCGGACCTTGTTGCGCTGGTTCCTGTTACACCGATGAATGTGTTTGATGTGGAGACTAAGGCGGATGTCAGCTATTATGAGGACGCCACAACTCATGTATATATCGGCAATAACAGGGAGTATGGCCAGATTGCAAAAGGGGCGTTGGATACTGCCTGCCGGAATACGGGTACACAGTTCGGGCCTACGTTCACAATGAATCTTTTCCTGTATGAGGGCGGTGTCTATAAGCCTCAGGAAAGTACCGTGCAGGAGATGGAATTTGTGATGGAAATTCCCAAGTCCCTCAGAAACAGCGGCAGAGATTACGCAGTACTGAGATTAAATGCGGATGGGACGGTATCTTATCTGACGGACCTTGATAATGATCCGAAGACAGTTACATTCAGAACCAACTATTTCGGAACCTACAGCCTGTATGCGCTGGCTTACGGCGGGAATGGATGTTTTGACGCCTATAAGCCGCTTCCCGCACTCGTACCGGTAGACCAGGCAACGTTGGCGGTATGGGCATCCATGGGTATCCCGACAGATCCCGCAACGTTGGCTATGCTGGGATTTCAGGTAGTTCCGACGGTGCCGACGGTACCTGTCCAGTAAGTGAGCGGTCTCACAGGAAGAAAGTGCATCCCCGCAGCCGGTGCTGTGGGGATTTTTTGAGGGTAACGGCGTGAGAAAGATGGAATTTAAAATGGAGCGCTCCGGCCTCTTAAAGGAAGGCGATAAGATCACCGTGACGGAAGGGGTGCTTCCAAGCAACTATTATTACACGATAGATCCGTCCCTGGCAATGTCCGGCAACTATCCGTTTTCACAGCGGATGACAGCCCGTGAAGGCGTCGTAGTGAACGTGGAGGAGCGTTCGGCGGGATTTTACGTTACGGCGGAATTTGAAGATATATAAACAACAAAAACAGCAGAATCCCATGAAGCGCATAACTCAATTTGCAGACATAAAATGGCTGCGGATTGAGTTCGGACAGGATGTGCTGAGGGGGATTCTGCGGAACTGGAAACAGAATGATCACTGAAAGCGCATAACTCAATTTACTGATGAGAAGCAGCAGGAAATTGAGTTCGGGTAAGATGTGCTGTAAGTGATCATTCGGAACTGGAATGGAGGACAAATATGTTAAAGAAAGTAGCAACAAACAAAGCGCCGGCGGCGATCGGCCCGTATTCACAGGGGATCATGGCAAACGGATTTTTATTTGCTTCCGGGCAGATTCCCATCGATCCCGCCACAGGAGAAATCAGAGGTGGGGATATTACGGAGCAGGCGGAGCTTGTGATGAAAAATATCGGCGAGATTTTAAAAGAGGCGGGTACAACTTATGAAAATGTGGTAAAGACAACCTGTTTTCTGGCAGATATGGCGGACTTTGGCGCTTTTAATGCGGTTTATGAAAAATATTTTACCGGAAAACCCGCGAGAAGCTGTGTGGCGGTAAAACAGCTTCCGAAGAATGTGCTCTGCGAGGTGGAAGTGATAAGTGTAATCTGAGAGTGCACGAAAAACGGATTGTAACGAAAATATACATAGAATAAGAGAAACGGTAAAAAATGAGTGAGAAAAGCAATATCATCCTGATCGGAATGCCCGGTGCGGGAAAGAGCACGGTGGGCGTTGTGCTTGCCAAAAAGATGGGCTGTCGTTTTTTGGACAGCGACCTTCTGATACAGGAAAAATATAACGCGCTGCTGCATGAGCTGATTACGGAGTACGGCACCGAGGGTTTTGGGAAGATTGAGGAGGAAGTCAATGCCTCTATTTGTACAAAGCGAACCGTCATAGCAACCGGAGGCAGCGTGGTCTACGGACCTGCGGCGATGGCGCATTTTAAAAAGACAGGCAGGATCGTTTATCTGAAACTTTCCTGCGATACCATACGGGATCGGCTGGGCGACCTGAACGAGCGGGGCGTGGTCCTGCGGAAAGGACAGACGCTTTCGGATCTGTATGAGGAGCGGGTGCCTCTTTATGAAAAGTATGCCGATGTGGTACTGGACTGTGAAAATAAAACAATCAGAGATATCGTGGCTGAGATTTGCCGCGTATAAATAAGAAAAACTTCCGCATACTAAAATCCAAAGGTATGTGGAGGTTTTTTTATGGAGTATGTTCATGCATTTTGGGTAGGAGGACTGATCTGTGCGCTGGCACAGATTTTATTGGAAAGGACAAAGATGCTGCCGGGGAGGATCATGGTACTACTGGTATGTCTGGGAGCGGTACTGAGCTTTATCGGACTCTATGAGCCGATGGCGGAGTTTGCCGGCGCCGGCGTTACCGTACCTTTGATGGGCTTTGGGCATAATCTGATGAAGGGTGTCCGTGAGGCTGTGGATGAAAACGGGTTTATCGGACTGTTTATGGGCGGCTTCAAGGCGGCAGCGGTGGGAACCGGCGCGGCGCTTATTTTCGGCTATCTGGCAAGCCTTATTTTCCAGCCGAAGATGAAGAAGTAAAAGTGATGTCAGCCATGGGGATAATCCGGTATTTTTCCATGGCTGATTTTGATATGGTGGGAAACATTCCCTGTGATACAAAAGTTAAGATTTTGTGAAATCTATTGCGGGAAAAGAAAAGGAATGGTATCGTAAAAACAGACGTATATTTATAGAGAAAACTCAGTAAGGATACCTATGGAAAACAAAGAAAAAATGAGAAAAAAAAGCAGCAGGAGCAGGCTGCAAAAGCGCATGCGCATACTGGCTGTCATAACCAGCCTTTCCGTTATCATAACATTTACGACAATTGTTGCAAGCATCTGTGTATGCTTTTCCTTTAAAAAACAATACGGCGAGAGGGAAGTATTTGCTGAGGAGACGGATCAGAGGGAGGAGCCTGAGGAAGAACAGGCGGTGGAAGCCTTTTCGGATGAGGTGGTCTACACCCAGGAAGAAGTGGATTCCATGTTGACCACAGCGGTCACAAATGCCATCGACAGTGCGGATTCCGAACTTTTGCAGATTCTGCGCGGAAGACTTGAGAATGGGGAGGGTACCATGACGATCCTCAGGGATCTGTATCCTGACCATGTAGTGATGCTGGATTCCGGCCAGTATTATTTTCTGCCGCTGCAGGAAGATCTGGCGATGAATACATATATTGACGAGAATTTTGTGCCGGCGGAGAACGGGTTTGTATCTTATCAGAAAGACGGGGAGGTGCTGACGAAAAAAGGGATAGACGTATCGAAATACCAGGGAGAGATAGACTGGGAAGCGGTAAAAAACGATGGAATAGACTATGCCATCATCCGGGTGGGCATCCGCGGCTACAGCGAAGGCGGCATTTTGGAGGATGAGTTTTTCCGGCAGAATATAGAGGGGGCCATCGCCAATGAGATTCCTGTGGGTGTCTATTTCTTTACCCAGGCGCTGAATGAGGAGGAAGCCCTTGAGGAAGCGAATTTTGTGATCGGGATGCTGCAGGGTTACCAGTTGACTTATCCGGTCTATCTGGATATCGAGGATGTCAAGAAAGAGAACTGCAGGACCAATAACCTGACGGTGGAAGAGAGGACAAACAATGCAAAAGTATTTCTGGAAGCGGTCAGAGAGGCGGGCTATCAGCCGGCGCTGTATGGCAATATGAAGTCCTTTTTGCTGATGCTGGACCTCGCTTCATTAGAACAGTATGATAAGTGGTTTGCGGGCTATACGCTGCCGATCTATTACCCTTACGAGTACAAGATGCTGCAGTATTCCGAAAAAGGAAAAGTGGCAGGCATCCCAGGGCAGGTGGATATCAATATCTGTTTTAAAGAATACGGAGATGGGGAATAGGGACATTTGCGGTAAGATGCGCATGTGATACGAAGGAGAAAGAGGACAAATGACGGTATTAGAAATCATATCATACTATTTGATGACAATGAACCTGATGGGCTTTCTGTTTATGGGAGCGGATAAATGGAAAGCAAAAAAGCGCGCCTGGAGGATTCCTGAGGCTACGCTTCTTCTGATCGCCGCTCTTGGCGGTGCGGCGGGGGCTCTGATCGGAATGCACCTGTTTCGCCATAAGACAAGACACTGGTATTTTCTGTATGGCATTCCTGCCATGCTGGCGGTACATATCCTGATCGCCCTTCTTATCTGGAAGGGACCGGTGCAGTTTATACTTCTGTGAATGGTTTTCGGACAGATACATAAAGCCGGATCAGCAGGGGTATCTGACGCTTTCCTGCAATTTGGCGGTCTTTTATCAGATGGCAACAATGACGCCGCCGTCATTGGCGTACATGGTGCTGACGCCGGCGGTATCAAGTATTTTCACATCTTTGAATTTTGCCCTTGCAAGGAGAAGCTCCTTTACCAGCGCTGCGCGGGAGGGGCAGTTACAGTGTGATATATAAAGGACCTTTGATTCCAGGTTTTTTCCTTCGCTGACAATGATATCCGCCATTTTAGCGAGGGCTTTTTTGATGCCCACGGTCTGTCCCTTCTGGACGATAACGCCCTTGATGGCGCCCATCACGGGTTTTATGCTGAGGGTGGAGGCGATGATCGCCTTGACGCTGGAGAGCCTGCCGTTCTTGCGCAGGGTATCCAGATTATCCAGCACAAAATAGGTCCCCATGGCGTTGCGGAAATCTTCCAGTTTTTTGACGATCTGGGAGAAGGTCATGGTACCTTCTTCCTCCCATTCCATGATTTTCATGGCAAGCTGGGTTTCCCCGATGCTGGCGGATTCCGAATCGCAGACATAGATATCCTTTGTGCCGAATTCTTCCTCATAGAGATTTTTTCCAAGGACCGCGCTGCCGAAGCTGCCGCTTAAATGGGAGGAGAGGGTGACACAGTAAACATGTTCCGCATCCGTTTCATAAGCGTTTTTATAGCGTTCCGGAGAAGGGCAGGCAGATTTCGGGCACTTCGGATAAGCCGCCACTTTTTGGAGGAACTCCTGCTGGTTAAAGGTCTCATCATCCAAAATCCGGTAGTCACCTACTTCAAGTGTCAGCGGGACACGCTCAAAACGAGGATCATTTTTATATGGATCAGGAAGCTCACAACAGCTGTCTACCACGATTTTATAACGCATTATTTTTCTCCATTTCACTTTTTTATAATAACTTTATCATCTGGTTTTAATTACTACATGATAATATCATAAGAAACTCCTGATTGCAATAGTATATACAAATATTTTGTGTTATACTCTATATATTCGTTACTGTTGTATACCGAAAAGGAGGGGCTACATGAATATCCGTTTAAAAAATGAAAAGCTGGAAGCGACAGTCTGTTCCGCGGGGGCAGAGTTGGTTTCCCTGAAAAAGGGCGGCAGAGAGTATATGTGGGGGGCAGATCCGGCATATTGGGGGAGAACGGCGCCGATATTGTTTCCTTTTGTGGGGAGTCTTAAAGGAAAAGCATATCGCTATCAGGGGAAAAGCTATGAGATGGGACAGCATGGTTTTGCGCGGGATATGGAGTTTGAAGTGGTTTCACAGACCGGGACCAAAGTGGTGATGCAGCTTGTTGAAACGGAATGGACCATGGAAAAGTTTCCGTTCCGGTTTTTGCTGGAACTCTCCTATGAATTGAGGGGAGAAGAGCTGCTTGTGGGGTGGCACGTGAAAAATACGGATGACAAAACGCTTTATTTTTCCATAGGCGGTCATCCGGCGTTTCTTTGTCCGATAGAGGGCAAAGGAAACCAGAGCGATTATATGCTCCGCTTTATGAAGGATAAAAAGCCCGTACAGGAAATCGTCTCGGCAATTATCGTCGAGGGCGGACTTGTAGGGGAAGGAACAGTGGAATTTGGCTTAGACGACGGATATCTTCCCATAACAAAGGAACTGTTTGACACGGATACGATCGTTCTTGAGGATGGCCAGTGTGATGCGGTATCCCTTATCGATCCGGAGGGAAGAGAGTATCTGCGGGTGAGCTTTCCGATGCCGATCGTCGGGATCTGGACGCCGGTTTTAAAGAATGCGCCTTTTATCTGTATTGAACCCTGGTGCGGCAGATGTGACGACGCGGACTTTGAGGGAGAACTGTCGGAGAGAAAATGGGGCAATTCGTTAGAACCCTCTGAGGAATTTGATGCCTTTTATACCATCGGCGTATTCTGATATAAGGAATCATCGATGGGAAGAACCAATGTCATTTCGTTAAGCCATTTATCCGGTCGGGAAGAACATAAAATGCGGGGGGAGCCCGTTAAAAAGCGTAGGCACTTAGCAAATACGCTTAAGTATCCGCTGCGCTGTTTCACAGGCTCTTGAAAAACAGAGCCGGCGGGAGCGTGGCGACGGAGCATTTTATGTCCTTACCGACGTCCGGCAATGCTAAACGAAATGACATTGTGGGAAGAACAGGTGATTTCCCGAACATTTTCATAGGACGTACCCTGTCAACATAAGCATATAGAAAGAGAATATGTGTGAGAGAGCAGGGTAATGTATGGATAAGAAGCAGGGGATCAACAGCAAAAAACTGATGAAAACGGTTTTCTGGGCGGCAATACTGGTACTTGTTCTGTTTTTCGGGAAAAAGCTTTTACCCGGGGAGGATACGGAGGGAGAAAAAGGAAGCGACGTTTCCGGCAATGAGGGAGCCAGCAGCTACCGGGAGAACGACGGTGATGAGATACAAAGGGGTGTGACCATTATATCTCACGGGGGAGAGAAGTATGTGCAGACGTCCTCCTCCGGAAGCTGGGGACTGGGGTTTGGCGCAGAGGGCAGTGAGAGCCAGCCTACGGGGAGTTTATCCAAAGAGGAACTGAAAAAGTATGACGCCTGGTTTTTGGGGGATGAGTCGGAGAAGGTACTTTATCTCACCTTTGACTGCGGCTATGAAAACGGCAATACGGAAAAAATTCTGGAAGCGCTGAAAAAGCATAATGCGAAAGCCACCTTCTTTGTGGTGGGGCATTTCCTGGAGAGCGCGCCGGAGCTGGTAAAGCGGATGAGCGAGGAAGGACACATGGTGGGAAACCATACCTGGCATCATCCGGATATAAGCACCATCGCCGCGGAGGAGAAGTTCCGGGAAGAACTGGAATCGGTGGCGGATAAATATCAGGAGATCACCGGACAGGAGCTGAACCGGTTTTACCGCCCGCCCCAGGGAAAATATAATTTAGACAATCTGGCTATGGCGCAGAAACAGGGGTATAAGACTATTTTCTGGAGCCTTGCCTATGTGGACTGGAATGTGGATGCGCAGCCCTCAAAGGAGGAGGCTTTCGCGAAACTGACCGGCAGAGTTCATCCGGGTGCGGTTGTTCTTCTGCATAATACATCAAAGACCAACGGTGAGATACTGGATGAGTTATTGACAAAGTGGGAAGGAATGGGGTACCGTTTCGGTACGTTAGAGGATCTTACATCATGAAAAAACTGACGGCAGGCATTTTGGCCCATGTGGATGCGGGCAAGACCACGCTTTCCGAGGCTATGCTCTATCACTGCGGCATGATTCGCAGGCTGGGGCGGGTGGATAACCGGGATGCCTTTTTGGATACGGAAGATATGGAGAGAAAGCGGGGGATCACCATATTTTCAAAGCAGGCGCTTTTGCGGTATAAAGATATGGAGATTACCCTGCTGGATACGCCGGGGCATGTGGATTTTTCGGCGGAGATGGAGAGGAGCCTGCAGGTGCTGGATTATGCGGTATTGCTGATCAGCGCATCGGACGGTGTGCAGGGACATACGAAGACGCTGTGGAGACTTTTGGAGAGATACCGGATTCCCACGGTTCTCTTTTTTAACAAGATGGATCAGCAGGGGACGGACCAGGCGAACCTCCTTGCAAAAAAAGAGGCTCTTCTTGCGGAGAGCCGGGAATTAACGGGCGGGGGAGTGGTTGATTTTTCCTGCCCTGACACGGAAGATTTTTATGAAAATATCGCGGTCTGTGAGGAGGCTGTGCTGGAAAGGTTCCTGGAGTCGGGCGCTATAGAACAGAAGGAGATAGCCGGATTAATTTCGGAGAGAAAGCTGTTTCCCTGTTTTTTCGGTTCCGCCCTGCGCATGGAGGGGGTGGCGGAGCTTCTGGAAGGGCTTTTATGCTATACAGAAGAAAGGTCATATCAAAAGGGCGGAGCCTTTGCGGCGAGGGTGTATAAAATTTCCAGGGATAAGCAGGGAAACAGGCTGACTTTCCTGAAAGTGACAGGGGGAAGCCTGAAAGTCAGGGATGAGCTGCAGGGCAGGATGCCGGGGGAGGAAGATGCCCTGTGGCGGGAAAAGGTGACACAGATACGCAGTTACTCCGGAGAAAAATATGATACGGCTGACAGTGCCGAAGGCGGCGGCATCTACGCGGTGACAGGACTGTCATATACGATGCCGGGAGATGGGCTGGGGGAGGAAAAAGGAGCCATCCTGCCTGTATTGGAGCCCGTATTGACTTATCAGGTCTATCTGCCGGAGGATGTGCAGGCGGCTGTGGCGCTGCTTCTTTTAAGACAACTGGAAGAGGAAGAACCCCAGCTTCATATTATATGGGAAGAAAAACTGCAGGAGATTCATGTACAGCTTATGGGGCAGGTACAGCTTGAGGTTTTGCAGAATATGATCAAAGAGCGGTTCCGGATGGCGGTGGATTTCGGACCGGGCAATATCGTTTATAAAGAAACGATAGCGGACGTGGTGGAAGGAGTCGGACATTTTGAGCCCCTGAGGCACTATGCGGAAGTGCAGCTTCGCTTAGAGCCCGGGGAGCCGGGAAGCGGCGTGCAGATTGGCATGGACTGCAGTGAGGATGTTCTGGATAAGAACTGGCAGAGGCTGATACTAACCCATCTGGAGGAGCGGGAACATAAAGGTGTATTGACCGGATCAGTCATAACTGATATCAGGATTACCCTGACCGGCGGAAAGGCGCATCTGAAACATACCGAGGGCGGTGATTTCAGGCAGGCGACTTACCGGGCGGTGCGGCAGGGGCTGATGCAGGCTGAGCCGGTACTGCTTGAGCCCTTCTATGAGTTTGTGCTGGAGATTCCGGCTAAGATGGTCGGAAGGGCGATGACTGATGTAGAGAGGATGCAGGGAAAGATAACGGCGCCGGAGATTTCCGGCGACAGGGCGTACCTGCGCGGGCGGGCTCCGGTGGCATGTCTGCAGGATTATCAGAGGGAAGTTGCGGCGTATACAAAAGGACAGGGGCATTTAAGCTGCCAGCCCGGCGGTTATGCGCCCTGTCATAACACGGCGGAGGTAGTCGAAAAGATCGGCTATGATCCGGATATGGATACGGACAACCCTTCTTCCTCGGTGTTTTGCGCCCACGGAGCGGGTTTTTTGGTGCCCTGGTATGAGGCACCTTCCTATATGCATGTGGAGAGCGGCATAAAAGCACAAAAGGGAGAAACAGGACAGATACAAGAACAGATCCGGCTGCGGCAGGAAGAGAGGGACAAGGACAGGGAGAGCCGGGTGGCCATCGGTACCGAGGAGATCGATGCCATTTTGGCAGGTGCATCCTATGCCAACAGCCGCCCCGATGGCAGCGGGCGCAAATGGAACGCGAAGACAAAGCGGCGGGCTGAGGGGAGCGGTTTTTCGTCAAAGAGCGGGGGCGAACCGGAGGGCGTATCGGCGAAAACGCTGAAATACGGCGCGGAAAAAGTGCGGGAAACAGGGAAACCCAAGGAGAGAAAAAAAGAATATCTGCTGGTGGATGGTTACAATATTATATTTGCCTGGGAGGATCTGAAAGAGATTTCGGAGGTGAGCATCGACGGCGCCAGAGGGAAACTTCTGGATATTCTCTGCAATTATCAGGGAATGAGGCAGTGTGAGGTGATTGCGGTCTTTGATGCCTACCGGGTAAAAGGGCACGATACGGAGATGCTGGATTACCACAATATCCATGTGGTCTACACGAAGGAAGCGGAGACGGCGGATCAGTATATTGAGCGCTTCTCCCATGAAAACGGCAGAAAATACGATGTTACGGTGGCGACCTCCGACGGGCTTGAGCAGATCATCATCCGGGGACAGGGATGCCGCCTGTTATCGGCAAGGGAGTTGAAAACAGAGATTGACTACTATAGTCAGAACCTGAGAACGGATTATCTGGACCGTATGGGCGGCGGAAAACGGTATCTGCTGGACGGGCTGGAGGAAAAAGTGAGAGAGGGAATGGAACAGGGCGGGGGCTTTCCCGGCGGAAGTTCTTGAAATCGGGCCGGGAACGGTGTATAATTCTGAAAATAATGTATCGTTGTCCGATGCGGCTGCCGCATCCTTGTTATAAATAAACAGAAAGGTGTGAAAAATGAAGGAGGACAAAAAGAAGAAAAGCCATAAAAAATGGATGTATCTTTTTGTGGCGGCGGTGGTGTGCGTACTGATAGGAGCGCACTTTTATGTGCACTACATACGTGATTGCCTGATGTCCCAGACTATTTCCAATGTGGAGACCGTAACCCATCAGCAGCAGCAGGCGTTTGACAGTTTTGTAAGGCGGGATCGGGAGAGAATCCACAGTTATGCGGATGATTTTTCAAGGCATGATTCCGGGGATCAGCAGAGTATCCGGAGCAAACTGGATGTGTTTGCGGAGGTGGATGCGCTCTATACGGTAGTGAACCTTGAGACGGGAGAATATTATAACAGCAAATCCCAGGAAGTACACCGCATGAAAGAGGCGGAACTGGAAGAGTACCGGAAATTTTCAGGCAGCGGCCTCAGGGAGCCGTATACCGGCCTGTTTACGGATACGAAGATGTTCGGGTATTATGAGTGTTTTACGTTTGCGGACGGCGCAAGAGGCCTGTTTCAGAAGGGATATGAGTCCGATCGGGTGTCGGAGGAATTTACCCTTTCTTTTTATGGGGGACAGGGATACGCGTACATTATAAACCGGCAGGGGGATGTTTTGATGCGCCCCTTTGTCAGGGAAGAGGACGGCGTCGGGGATAATATTTTTGAGATGCTCGATGATGATGGAAAAAACGGAGAAAAGGCAGCCTTCTTAAAAGAAGAACTTGGCAGAAATGAGTCCGGATCGGTGCTTTTTCATGATCAGGAAAAAGAGTATGTCTATACCTATACGCCGATCGAGAGTGTGGACGGATGGTATCTGATGTCCATTGTATCCGAGGGGGCTATCATGGACGAGGCAGACCGCGTGATCAGCAACTCTCAGATTATCATAGTAATCGCGCTTACCATTATGGTGACGCTCACCGTGTTTCTTTTCTTTATGTGGAGGGTGCGCAGAGACCTCCTCCAAAAAGAGAAGGAAAAGGAATATAAAGAGCAGCAGTTTGGCATTCTCGCGAAATATCTTGGAAATAACACCGATGATGCCTATATTATGCTGAAAGATGACAAGCGCAGCATAGAATATGTAAGCCCCAATTTTGAGCGGGTGCTGGGCATCCGGGCGGAAAGCGCTCCGGTGGAACTGAAAATTCTGGAATATGTGGAAGGCGGGATAAATGGCCGGGCGGAGAATGAGGCGCCGGGGGAGGCAGAACAGGCAAATCCGGAGGAAAAGGAAGATAAATGGCTGTGGGAGGCGGTTTCATGTGCCCTGATAAAGAATGAGGAGAAACTGTACGAGAAGGAATCCCTGAAGTCGATAGAGTTAGAGCGGATAGATCCGAAGACTGGGGAGCGCAGATGGTTCAGGGAGACGATCTACAGCGCCTGCATACAGGGGGAGAGAAAGATCATCGTCTATGTCTCGGACAGGACAAGGGACCGGGAAGTTCAGAAAAATCTGGAGACGGCGCTGATTGCTTCGAGGGAGGCAAATCAGGCAAAAAGTACGTTCCTGAGCTGCGTGAGCCATGATATCAGGACACCGATGAACGCCATTATCGGACTTGTTACACTGCTGCAGCAGGAGGCGGACGATCCGAAAACCGTCATAGAGTATGCAAGGCAGATTGACACGGCAAGCCAGCATCTGCTTGGGCTTATTAACGATGTGCTGGATATGAACAAGATTGAAAGCGGAAAAGTCATGCTGAATGCCGAAGAGCTGGATCTGGTGGAGGTAATTGAGGGGCTGAACAGCATCATCCGTCCCCAGGTAAACGCCAAAGGGCAGACCATGCAGATATATACCTCAGGTTTCAAACATGAGCACCTGATCGGGGATAAAATGCGCATCAACCAGATTCTGATCAACATTTTGTCAAATGCGGTGAAATATACGCAGGAGGGCGGCAGAATCGAAGTGACGATCAGCGAACTGCCGGAAGTGAAGGAAGGGTACAGCCGTATACAATTCCGGATAAAAGATAACGGACAGGGTATGTCCGAAGAGTACCAGAAGGTAATTTTTGATCCTTTTACCAGGGAACAGAATACGCGTACCAACAAGATACAGGGGACAGGGCTGGGCATGGCGATTACCAGCAATCTGGTGGACCTGATGGGCGGTACGATAAAAGTGGAAAGTACCCTGGGCGAGGGTTCCGTGTTTACCGTGGTGCTGCAGCTGCGGACCAGGGTAAAGGAAGAAGAGCCGGATTTTTGGAAAAAGCATGGTGTTAAGCGGATCATTGTCGCGGACAATGATGAAGATATCTGTGAAAATGTGGTCCACAGTATGGCGGGGACAGGTGTGACGGTGGACTATGTGACGGACGGGGAGGAAGTGATGCCTCTGGTGCGGCAGGCGAAAGAAAAGGGCGAACCTTATGATCTGATGCTGCTGGACTGGAAGATGCCGAAACTGAGCGGCGTGGAGGTGGCGCGGCTTATCCGGAAGAATTACCCGCATAAACTTCCCATTTTGGTCTTTACCGCCTATGACTGGACCGATATTGAGAAAGAGGCTTTTGAAGCGGGGGTAGACCACTTTATGCCGAAGCCCTTTTTCTTATCCAGATTTCAGGAGGCGATCCGGAGGGTGATGTATCAAAAGCCCGGGGGAGAGGCTGCAGCGCCCGAACCGGATGAAAGTGCTGTGAAGGGTAAGCATATCCTGGTGGTGGAAGACATAGAAGTGAACAGACTGGTGCTGGTGAAGATATTGAAAACCCGGGGAGCGACCTGCGATATTGCAAAGGATGGGCGGGAAGCGGTGGAGATGTTTGAAAAGTCCGATCCTGGAGAGTATGATATGATTCTGATGGATGTGCAGATGCCGGTTATGAATGGGTATCAGGCGACGAGGGAGATCAGGAAAGGGAACCACCCCTGCGGGAAAACGGTACCGATCATCGCCATGACGGCAAACGCTTTTGCGGACGACGTCAGGGATGCCCTGGAAGCGGGGATGGATGCCCACGTCGCGAAGCCGATCATACTGGCTAATCTGGAAAAGACAATCCGGGAAGTATTGGAAGAAAAAGAGAAAGAGCAGGGATAAAAAGAAAGGGGCTATGGAATGGGATACAGAGAAGAACTGGAAAATCTGGGCGTGAATGCGGCGGAGGGGATAGATCGTGTGATGGGGGATGAACCTCTTTACGAAATGATGCTCGGCATGTTTTCGGATACGGTAAAAGGCGCGGAGATTTTGGCCGGTGATTTTGAGCAGGCGGATGCCGAAAAGCTGATAGAGCAGGTACATATGCTGAAGGGTATGACAGGAAATCTGTCGCTGACACCGCTTTTCAACGGCTATGTGGAGATGCTCGGGATGCTGCGGGAAGGGAAAGTAAAAGAAGCGGGAGAGGTAATGGGGAAACTGCGCCCCATCCAGGAGCAGATCATCGAATGCATTGAGAGAAATCAGAGCTGATGTGAAACTTGTCCGGAAGGAATGGATCATCATCAAATATTGGGAGGAAAAGATATGGTGCAGGATAAAAAAAGGGTATTGATTGTGGACGATACCATGGTGGACAGAATGATACTGAAAAGTATTCTGGAAGCTGATTTCAGGGTGCTGGAGGCAGACAGCGGAAACAGGGCGTTTGAATATATTACTACGATGGGAGAGGATCTGGATGCCATTTTGTTGGATCTGTCCATGCCTCATATCGATGGGTTTGACGTGCTGAAATTCATGAAAGAAAAAAATATAAACGACATCCCGGTATTTGTGGTTACGGCGGAGCCTACGAAGCATAACGTGGAGAAGGCGTTTCAGTACAATGTCTGTGATTTCATCGGAAAACCTTTTGACCGGGAGGATATACAGGGGCGTCTGCGGTCGAGGCTTGGGATTATACCGGAATATAATCTCAGCAGGGAGGACCTGGTGGAGACGACAAAATACATCGCGGAACTGGAGACGCTTTACAGAACGTATCTGGTGAATTTCGGAAAGAGCGATTCCTGTTACAGGGTGCGGTCAGATCTGATGCGCATTATGCTGAACGCCTACAGCAGGACTTCTAAGGGGGAGTACCTGAATCAGGATAATATTCTGCTGATCAGCAAAGCGGCGTATTTCTGTGATATCGGAGAGATGCTGATCCCGGATGAAAAGCCGGCGGAGCTGGTGGCAGGCAGCACAAAATCCCGGGAACTGGAAGATAAACATACGATATATGGTTCAAACTTTATCAGGCTGAATCACTCGAAAGCCTGCGAATATTTTGTGGAGATCTGTGCCAGCATGTGCCTTCATCACCATGAGCGGTATGACGGCAAAGGATATCCCTACGGCATCAAGGGAAAAAACAATTCCTTCTATAATCAGCTCTGCAGAGTGCTGGATGAATTTGAAGAAAAGCGTTCCAGATTTTACGGCGATAAGGCAAAACCGATCAAATACATTATCAGGCGTCTGGTGGACGATGATATGGGTGTGGGAGGAAGAGAGGTCTATAAACTGTTAGAAGAGTGCGAGCCCATGATTTTTGACTATTTTCTGTAAGTGATGCCGGATAGGGGATCGAGGAGTGAAGGGTATGGAACAACACAACAGGGACAATTTTAATACCATTTTGATTATTGATGACGATTTCGTGAACCGGAAAATTCTGGCGAAGATTTTTTCGGATATGTATGAGATCAGGGAAGCGGCGAACGGAAGCGCGGGGCTTTCGGAAATTCTGACAAACCGCCAGAAGTTCTGTGCGATTTTTCTGGATGTGGTCATGCCCGGAATGAACGGCATCGAAGTACTGCGGCATCTGAAAAAAATGAAGATACCGGAGAAGATACCCATATTTTTGATTACGGCGGAATATGAGGATGAGATGGCGCGGGAGGCGTACCGGTTAGGGGTGATGGATGTCATTATCAAGCCAGTGGTTTCCTATGTGGTGCGCAGGCGGGGGAAGTCCGTGGTGGGACTGTTCGCCACCAGAGAACGTCTGCATACCGTGATAGACAATCAGAATACCGAGCTGCTCAAGCAGGCGGAGCGCATCAGTGAGCTGAACAGAGGGATGATAGAGGCTCTGGCTACCGCCATAGAGTTCCGCAATGAGGAATCCGGGGAGCATGTAAACCGCATCTATTTCATCACGAAGTTTATGCTGGAGAATACGGAATTCGGGGAGAACCTGAGCAAGGAGGAGATCAATAATATCGCGGTCGCATCAATTATGCACGATGTGGGAAAGATTGCCATCCCGGATGCGGTTCTGGCAAAGCCGGGGAGGCTGACGAAGGAAGAATTTGAGGTTATGAAGACACATACCACGCAGGGAGTCGTGCTTCTGGAGAGAATTTCTCAATTGCGGGAGAGTGCGATGTTCGACTACGCCTGCGATATTGCCCGCCATCACCATGAACGCTGGGACGGCAGAGGGTACCCGGATCACCTTGTGGAGAACGAGATATCGCCCTGGGCGCAGATTGTGTCGCTGGCGGATGTATATGACGCCCTGAGCAGCAAGCGCGTCTATAAGAAGGCATTCAGCAGAAACAAAGTGCTGGAGATGATCTGGGCAGGGGAGTGCGGTGTGTTCAATCCCCAGCTGCTGGACAGTTTCTTTGCCGTGGAGGAGCAGATCAGCGGAATCTATAAGGAAGAGGTCTGAGGCGGACTGAAAAAGCGGAAAGATAATTGGAATAGAGGTTGTCAGATGGTTTTTCTGATAACCTCTTATTTATGCCTTTATTTTAAAAGCCGGAGGGGATTACAATATTGCCAGAATAAAACCGATGATAAAGAACAGGCCGCATGAACAATAAAAAAGAACTAAAAACCTTGAAAAATCAACGCTTTCAGCCCTCTAACAAAGATGCGGAAGATGGGACTTGAACCCACACGGTGTAACCACCACAAGATCCTTAGTCTTGCTCGTCTGCCAGTTCCGACACTTCCGCTCAACCACAAATATTATCTTACCATTATCGGATTTCCCTGTCAACAAAAATTTTATGCATTTATCAATTTGTTTTTCGGATGGAAAATATAGGATGTTTCTTTTGCAGATACTGCTTGACTTAAAAATACTTTTGAACTAAAATATTGTTTAAGTAAAGAAGCTATTAAAATACGAAAGTGAGGGAGTTTTGGTATGAATTTGGCAAGTATGAGGATTCAAAAACGACTTACCACAAGTTTCCTGATTGTGGCGACGTTATTGAGTACCGCCGGGATTATTGCTGCTATTGCATCATTTGTAATGGGACGTCAGTATGCTGATGCTCTGGTGAATTATGGTTTTGCGCAGGGGGATGTGGGTAGAATGATGACGCATTTTGCGGATTTAAGAAGCTGCACCCGTGCTATTATCGGTTATGACGATCCTGAAATAGTCGATGAAGTGTATAAGAATTATAATGAGATGAGAACTCAGTTTGACACAGAGATGGCGGCGGTAAGAGAAGGACTGGTAACTGATGAAGCAATAAAAACTTTTGCCCAGCTTGAGACAGCGGTAGATAAGTATTTTGAGGTTGAAGCCAGGGTACAGGAAATGGGTGCTTCCGGAGACGACGAACAGGGAGCCCAGGCGCAGGAAATTGCGTATACGGAAATGGCGGATTCTTACAAGGAAGCATATGGCTATATGGAATCCATTATGGAGTCCAAGACAAATAAGGGTGCCGAACTCAGTAAGTTACTGGAGTTTGTAGTATATGCGGTTGTTGCTATAAATGTTGTCCTTGTTGTTCTGGGTGTGGTTATTGCAATGAACCTGGGCGTTAAGGTTGCAAATGGTATCGCAAAACCTCTTATAGCGTTGTCTGACCGGTTTGACAGATTTTCAAAGGGTGATCTGGAAAGTGAATTCCCCGTATATGACCGTCCGGATGAAGTCGGTGATATGCTGAAGTCAGGTAAAGAGATGAGCCGTGTATTGTGCGGTGTAATCCAGGATCTGAAGCAGGCTCTGACAGGTCTGGCAGCCGGCGACTGGACCGTAACATCTCAGTATCCGGAAATGTTTATCGGTGATCTGACAGCGATCGCGATGGGGATGGATAATACGATCAATCAGATGAACGAGACCTTACATAATATGAGAGACGTATCAGAACAGGTATCCGTAGGTGCAAGCGGACTTGCGGAAGCGGCACAGTCTCTCGCGGAAGGTGCTACGGATCAGGCGGGTGCAGTGGAAGAACTGCAGGCTACGATTGCGAATATCAGCGAAGCGGTAGGCCATACCGCACAGAAGACAAAAGAATCTTATGACCAGGCTCAGGAATACTCCGAGAAAGCGGATGTAAGCCGTGGTGAGATGGAAAAACTGATGGAGGTTATGGGACGTATCAACGAAACCTCTCAGCAGATCGGAAATATCATTTCTGAAATTGAAGATATTGCGAGCCAGACAAACCTGTTATCTCTGAATGCATCCATTGAAGCGGCAAGAGCAGGTGAAGCAGGCAAGGGCTTTGCGGTTGTAGCTGACCAGATCGGCAAACTGGCTGATCAGAGTGGTAAATCGGCAGTGGATACCCGTCGTCTGATCGAGGGTATTTTGCAGGAGATCGAGGATGGAAACAATGTGGCAGGTCATGCCGCGGGTGCTATTGCGGAAGTAGTGGAAGGTGTGAACCATATTGCCGGAACGGTTTCCGGACTGGCGCAGATTTCCTCCGAACAGGCAGAATCCATGGGACAGGTAGAGATCGGTATCAATCAGATTTCCGAGATTGTGCAGTCCAACTCCGCTGCAGCTGAGGAACTTTCCGCAACCAGCCAGGAAATGCTTGCACAGGCTGAGACCATGTCTAATCTGGAGAAACAGTTTAAGCTGAAAGATTAGTATGCATCGATGAAAAATAAATAAAGTGAAATAAAAAAAGAACCATTTCGCGGTATATACGGAATGGTTCTTTTTTATGATTCGTAATCTTTAATAACCCAGATTTTCAGCTACGATAAACAGCTTGATCCGGCCGGGCTGGCTGCAGCGTCTCGTGATTACCGTATGGCTGCAGATGCTCTCTGCGGAGAAGCAGTGGGCACATCTGCCGAGAGTATGGCAGGGCGTCTCTTTCTGCAGGCGCTGCACATTGGCGGGAGCGGCAATATTTTCGATTCGGTGTATGCCTTCTTCGATGGAACCGACAAATTTGTTCATGCCGACGATAATAAAGACCTCTTTCGGCCCCTGCATCAGACAGGCAAGGCGGTTTCCGTTGCCGTCGATATTGATCAGTTCACCGTTGTATGTAATGGCATTGGTACTCATCAAAAAGACATCCGCCATAACTGCCTTGCCATAAAATTCCCGCCGCTCCTCCGGTGTTTTTGCGCAGGTGCGGTCAAGCAGCGTATAAGAACCATTTTGGATGGCGTCCATCAGACCGCACTCCGTTACGGATTCCGATCCGCCCCAGGTGATGGAACTGCCTGCAGGGATTTTTGTCAAAATATCCTCGACCATGGCTTTTGAATTTTCATAATAGAAAGCATCGATGTTTCTTTTTTTCAGATTCATAATGATGCCGGGTACGGCGGCGCTGAAAGCGGTTTGTAAATGATTCATAACAGTATTCTCCTTATATGATAGTTTGGGCCCCGGAAGAGGCATTCTGCTCATGGAGCAGCAACATTTTTTTAAGTGTAGTATAAAAGCTGCCGGAAAGCAAGAGGCGGATAGCGATGGATTACCGGTATAGAAAACTGATAAATTGTCAGAATTTTCTTAAAAATCAAATAAATAAGACTTGGTAGAAAAAGAATAAAAAAATTTAAATATTTTTGAAAAAATGTATTGACAATTATATTTAAGGTGCTATAATGAAAACATAAACAGAGAGAACAAAAAAGAAAAGGCGGTACGGTCCAATGAGAAAGTAAATTAAAATCGGAGTGATCAAAAACAAAGGCGGTACGGTCCAATGAAAAAGTAAATTAAAACCGGAATGATACGAGAACAAAGGTGGTATGGACCAATGGACAAGTAGAAGGAAGGCTTAAAGAAGAAAAGGATAAGAGAGGTACGGACCAATGGGCAGGTAGGAGAAAGCTCAGAAAAGTAAAAACAGAATAAGAAAGGTAAAGGGCAACGGACGGATGAAAGTTCAGCCCTGATCAAAAATAAAGAAACAGGATAGGGAAATAAAATAAAACATGATAAAGGTGGTATAGACCAATGGGCCATTAAAAGTAAACTCAAAATCAGAATATCGAGAAGACGGTACAAACCAGAAGGCAGATCAGAACGAGGGGAAGACTGAGAATCCTGCTGAACAGATCAGCAGAGAATAAGCGGGGAAGATCGGAATCGAAATATAAGGATAAGAGAATACAATGAAACCTGATGATCGTGAAAAGATCGGAAGGGAGGTCAGAATTAGTGGTACAGCGGTGAACACCGATGAAATATATAAATCATGGAATCTAAGCAAAGGAGGTACGGGCCACCTAAAACATAAATTTTTATCATAAAAGAATACGGAACCGGAAACAAACTGAAGCGGACGAGTACATCTGAGAAGGTAACGAAAAGAGAAGGAAAGAAAAGAAGAAACGTTACGGTACAAAGGTACATAGCAGAGAGAATGGAAAGGAAGCAGAAGGCCAAAACTTCATATAGATTGACGTAATAAAATGGAGGATAAACCATTGGACAGCATAGTTTAGAAGAGGGTATTAGTTGAAAAGACTGGTACCCTCTTTTACAATGTACGGGAACTTTTTTGCTTTAGAACTTATTTCATATGGAAATTTGCAACAAGATATGGTATTATGTCCACGTAGGTAATGAGCAGTGGAAAGTAAAGGACAAGCATCAAAAAATGAGGAAATTATGAAAAAAACAAAAGCGGGAAAAAACAAAAGTTCAGAGAAGGAATTAAAAAAGAGGCGTCTTTTTGCGAGGGATGAGGAATATGAAGAAGATGAGTATGAAGATGATGAAGAAGAAATAGACGATGAGGAAGAAGACGAAGAATATGACGATGATGACGAGATAGATGACGATGATGAGGAATATGAAGATGACGATGAAGATGATGAAGAAATAGACGATGACGACGAGGAAGACTATGAACCGGATAATAAAAGCGTAAAACGTGCCCGTCGGCGTGCGCGCCGGATCAGGAACCAGATTCTTGCGTATGCGGTAGTTCTCGTACTGATTGCGGGTGCGGTCGGCGGCTGCTTTCTGGGAGGGAAAAAGGTCGTGCAAAAATTTCAGGAAAATAAGCAGGCGAAGGAGCAGGAGGAACAGCTTGCGACATTGGATGAGACGGAGGAGCCGTCCGTAGAACTGGAAGATACGCCTGAGAATACAGGACAGACGGAGGAGCCGGCTCTTAGTCCCTTAGATGAAATAGTAACCGCAAGAATTGCGGAGATGCCCTTGGAAGATAAAATTGCGGCATTATTTATGGTGACGCCGGAACAGCTTACCGGTGTGGACAGTGTGACGAAGGCAGGCAATACCACAAAGGAAGCACTTACGAGATATAAAGTGGGCGGGCTTGTCTATACGGAAAAAAATATTACCGGTGATGATCAGTTGAAAGAGCTTTTGAGCAATACGGCGCTGATCGATCAGACCTTGTTTCTGGCTGTGAACGAAGAGGGCGGTGAAAATTCCGCGGTGGCATCCAAACTTTCCGTGACGGAAGTACCGGATATGGCATCGGCAGGCGGAGTGGACGGCGCATTTCAGGCGGGAGATAATACGGGGGCTTACCTTGCGGAGTATGGTTTTAATTTGAACCTGGCACCGGTAGCGGATATCAAAACATCAGAGGAAAGCATTCTCGGAAACAGGAGTTTTGGTTCTGATCCGGCACAGGTAGGAGAGATGGCGGCGGCTTATGTACAGGGGCTGACAGGAAAGGGTGTCAGTGCCTGTGTGAAGACTTTCCCCGGTTTGGGCGGTGTTACAAAATCAACGGAAAGCGGAATGGCGGATACGCAGCGGAGCCAGGCTGATATGGAAGGGGCGGAGTTTTCGGCTTACCAGGCTGCCATTGCCGCAGGCAGTGAATTTGTTATGGTGGGAACCATATCTGCGCCAAACGTGACAGGGGATAATACGCCCTGCTGTCTTTCCGCAACAGCCGTTGGGCTGCTTCGGAATAATCTGGCGTATGATGGGATCATCATAACAGGAGCTTTGAATGAAAGTTCGGTTACGGAATATTATACTTCCGCGGATGCGGCGGAGAAGGCGCTGCGCGCAGGCGTTGACATGATTTATATGCCGGAGAAGTTTGAGGAGGCATATGCGGGGCTGCTGCAGGCGGTACAGAGCGGTTCACTGGAGGAGAGCCGTATTGATGAATCTCTGATGCGGATCTATCGTGTAAAATATAAGGACAGAGTTGACGGCGTACTGGGAGCGGAAGGCGGTACGGAAGGTACGCCGGAGTCCGGCGATGCCGGTGCGGAATTGCCGGCAGAATAACATAATAACATGTTAATTAATTTCCCCCTTCTTATCAGACAGAGATGTATGTTTGATAAGAGGGGGGAATATTTTTTTAAAAGTGGTTGACAAATCCGGACGGCGGTAGTATATTGAACATATGAACACTTATTCATATGTTCATATATAATATACTCACTATCTATGGATTTGTCAATATAACTATACAAAAACCTCTGTAAAATAATCAGAAATATATCTCCGATTATTCCACAGAGGCTATCATCTAACACGTCGACTATTTCAGCATCTGTAATATTTCATCCTTAGGTTTCGCCCCAACCTCTCTCTTTACAATCTGTCCGTCTTTAAATACAAGCAAAGTAGGTATCGACATAACTCTGTACTCTTTTGCCAGTTCCTGATTCTCGTCCACATCCAGCTTGCAGATCTTCACGTCCGTGACCTCGCCTGCAACCTCTTCTATTACCGGCCCCAGCATCTGGCACGGACCACACCAGGTCGCCCAGAAATCAACCAATACCGGCTCTTTAGAATCCAACACCTCTGTTTTAAAATTATCCTTGTTCAAATGTACTACTGCCATCTTCATCATCCTT